>OBZD01001049.1_pt1 | contig 10283 bp, 8 predicted proteins | sample 1501551 | NCBI WGS metagenome assembly OBZD01 (sample SAMEA2580221, study PRJEB22360) | human gut metagenome | biome: human gut; feature: human-associated habitat; material: faeces | place: Denmark | collected 2008/2010 | reverse complement strand
TTTGAAAGACCTGTGTTTTTCAGCGCCCTCAGAATAAGGGGTTGGGGAGATGAGGCGGGCCTGTCCACTTTGTCCTCTCCTAAAACAAATTTTTTCTGCTCTGTCCGCCTTAAATATTACATTTATATTACAATTTTATTGTATATTTTTTAATATAATGCTATACTTATATTACATTTCAATTTCAACAGGAGGATAAATAGGTTATGAAGAAACGAGTCATTGCAGCATTTACGATGTTATTTGCCTTTACATCCATTTTTTCCGGTTTTCCAAAACCGGATATCTCGGCTGCTTCTCTAAAGATCAGATACGGAGGCAAGACAAGATACTATACAGGGAAACAGCTTAACTTTACATACGCTAAAAAAGGAATTTCGACCAAAACACCGGGTATTCAGATGAAGAGCATTAACATGATACCTTACTACAGTATTCTGGTTAAAAATGGGCCGAAAATCAAACGCAGCTACAACAAAAAAACAGGCAAACTTGTACTAAAGCACAAGAACAAAACACTAACTTTCTATAAGAATAATAAAACCTGTTATGTAAACGGTAAGAAGAAAAAATTATCCGTTGCACCCGTCTCAGTCAAGTACTACACGACCAAAAAATATAACATTCTGCTTCCGGCTAATTTTACAATCAAGAATTTAGGACTGGACTATTCCTATATCTCTTCAGCAAAGAGAATCCACATCAACAAACCGGGAAACAGCTACTTATACACAAAAAACACAACGACTAATTATAATAAGAAGACATCCGATTATATTAAATCCCAGACAGTTAAATCTTATGGTGGTAAAAAAATCAACTACAACAACTATGTGCCGACCAGTACTGATCCGACTCACGGCTACCAGTATCTGCGTCTGAATACATACCGCACCGTCAACAGCTCAAAGTATAACAGTCTCTTAAACAGTAAGGTAAAATCCAAAAGTGTACTGAAAAACAAAGGTTCTGTTCTCAACAGCGCTGCGAAAACCTATAAGATCGATCCTGTTTATTTCCTTTGCCAGACGATCCTGGAGACCGGTTATGGTACAAGCACTCTTTCACAGGGCAAATGGATTACCAAGGTTATAACAGGAAAGTCTGTTGTGAAAGACAAAAAGGGCAATGTCACAGGGTTTCAAAAAGTAAACGGCAAATATCAGACAAAAAAGATCTCATCTAAAAAAGTATATAACTTATATGGTATCAAAGCCTATGATTCTGACCCACAGCTGTGCGGTTTCAGCTACGCATACTATCAGGGCTGGACAAGTGTGGACAAAGCCATTAAAGGCGCTGCAAAATATGTCAGTCAGGAGTATATTAATAACAGTACATACAAGCAAAATACTCTGTACAAATTCCGCTATAATCCAAATACTAAGTACATCTGGCATCAGTATGCTACAGATCCGGGATATGCCCAGAAGATCGGAAAACTCATGTACAGTCAGTTCAGAAGTGCCTATGCAACAGGCAACACAGTCACATTCGACCGTCCAAAATTTAAATAATGGTTTTTATAAGACAAATCTGATCTGTTCAGATTCACAAAAAGCTCCTGTACCCCCTCACTCATTAAGGGCCCCAGGAGCTTTTATTACTCTGCCTTCTTTATTTTTTCTTTTTCCCTAACCCTGCTGCAAATCCGGTCAATGCCGTCCCGAACACCAGAATGAGACACAGATTCTGTCTCTCGTCTCCTGTTCTGCTGACACGCCCCCTTCTCGCTCTTTTCTTATACTCCCATTCCGGCACAGTCTCCTCTGTTTCCGGCTGGCAGTCTCCTCCGTCAGGGCCAAAGGCTTCTCTGTGATCTCCTGTCAATGTCACTTTTACTGTGGCTTTCTTTCCGTCTGACAGAGAAAACGTAAGACCAAAAACCCCTGTTTTTTATGTTCATTGATCTTTTTAAACTGTTCCTGATCCACAAAGAAATCATCTAAAGAAATATTGTTGCCGTCTTTATCCTATCCTTTTTATTCGCCAAGGGGACGATCGTCTCATCAGCGCCCAAGATGGCTTCTGTGATTTTTTCTTTATCCGTGGATCTGTTTAAGCTCCTCACCCAATTTTTCCACATATTTTGGCAAATTGTTCGTTTCGGTATTGGTACCTGGAAAAAGAGTTAGACCAAAAATAAATATTTTTTAAGCAGTTTGCTGAATACAAATGATTCCTTCATACATTTGTTCGCATCCTGTCCATAGGACGAACTTTCATATGCAACAAAAAAGGAAGGAGTGCCTGCATGGCACATCCTTCTCCCAGTTATCTTTTCTCTTGTTACCAAAATCAGTCTTCAATATAGGCTCTGAGAGATTTCGTTTCTTTTTTCATTCTCAACTTTCTCAAAGCTTTTCCTTCGATCTGCCGTATGCGCTCTCTTGTCACATGATATTCTCTCCCTACTTCCTCCAGGGTCCAGATCCTGTTTTCTACAAACCCAAAACGCAGCCTTAAAATCGTCTGTTCACGTTCGGTAAGTTCCGACAATATCTCATTTATCTGTTCAGAGAGAATTCCCTGCTCCGCCGTCTGATATTGTTCCGGCATGCTCTCATCCGCCACAAAATTTATGAGCATCGCGTCTTCCTCTTCTCCGACCGGAGAATCTAAAGATACAGTGTCACTGTACAATCTCATGATCTCATCCATTTGATCTCTGCCGATCCCCATCGATTCTGCCAGTTCATCTGCATTTGGCTCCCGTCCGTTTTTTTCGAGAAATTTTCTGGCCGCATTGTTCACTTTCCCCATCTTTTCTTTCATATGGACCGGTATCCGGATAGTCCTGGCCTGGTCCGCGATAGCCCTCGTGACAGACTGACGGATCCACCACATGGCATATGTGCTGAACTTGTACCCTCTCCGGTAATCAAACTTGTCCACTGCTTTCATAAGTCCTATATTGCCTTCCTGGATCAGATCCAGAAGGGCCATGTTGCTGCCGGCGGCATATCTTTTTGCAACACTGACGACCAGACGCAGGGTGGAATTGATCATTGCTGACTGGCTTCCCGCTTCAATTTCCTTTGCCAGTCTTTCTTCCTGGTCTCTGGAAAGCAGCGGAATCCTGCCTATCCTGTGCAGATAAGCCTTCACTGAATCCTCCATTACAGGATTTTCAGCTTCTGCCGCGTCTGTCTGCTGCCGGTCTGCCTGGCTTGCTGCTGTAAAATCTGAAAATACTATACTCTGGTCTCTCAGACGGCCGATAACATAATCAAATTCCTGCTCACTTAAACTCTTATCAAAGATCTGATCGACCTCATCCAGCTGAATGACATTATGGTTCTGACCGGCCATTTTTATAAGTTCTTGTATCCGTTTCTCTATTTGCACTGCAGTGTGGCTCCTTTCTCTGAAAAATAGCAAAGTGGACAATCCCACTTCATCTCTTAAGCTCCACTCTTTGAGGGGCTTTTTTATTCCACAGAACGAACTTTTCTATGATATAAAAGAAGACCGGAGCTAATTCCGGTCTCAGCATTTTGCTTTATATACTTATTTTACCACATTTTTAAAATTTTAATAAGTTTTCAGAAAAATATTTTTAAATTTTATTAATATCTGACATTTATTCACCAATACAATTTGTACATTTTGCACAAAAATTTTTATTCATCCAACGCATCCCGAAGGCCTTTCGTAAACTCATATACCTTTTTGGGGCTGTCTTCCCCATACTCGCTGATGATCTTTACAATAGCACTGCCCACGATGACGCCGTCACAGTACCGGCTCATCTTTTTGGCCTGTTGGGGGCCTGAAATCCCAAACCCTACGGCACAGGGAATTTCTGTATTTTTCTTGATCACGTCAAAAAACGCGTCAAAGTCTGTGGTAAACTCATTTCTTGTCCCCGTCACACCGATGGATGAGACACAGTACAAAAATCCCTCTGCGTCTTTTGCGATGGATTCGATTCGGTCGTGAGAAGCAGGCGTCCCCAAGCTGATATTGTCAACGCCATGTGCCGTGGCTGTCCCCTGTATCTCATCCTTTTCCTCAAACGGCATATCCGGCACGATGACACCGTCGATCCCGCATTCATTGCAGAGATCAAAAAAACGTTCCGTCCCAAAACGGTAGATCGTATTTAGGTACATCATCATCACAAACGGAGTATCAGTTTCATTTCTGAGTTCCTTGACCATTTTAAAAATTCCGGCCAGTGTAGTCCCTCCTTCCAGGGAATGCTGGCTGGCTTCCTGGATTACGATCCCTTCTGCAATGGGATCAGAAAACGGAATCCCGATTTCTATGATATCCGCCCCGGCATTTACCATGCTCATGATGTTTTTCTTTGTAGTCTCATATCCAAAATCACCGGACACAATATAGGTGATCAGCGCTTTCTGTCCATTTGTCTTTCTCTTCTCAAATGCTTCTTTAATTCTCATCTAACTTCACCCCTCTATATCTTGCTGCCTGAAATACATCCTTGTCTCCCCGCCCGGACAGACAGATCACGACACTTTCATCCTTTTTCATATTCGGAACTATTTCCATTGCCGCAGCTACCGCATGGGCTGATTCAATGGCAGGGATAATCCCTTCCATCCTTGTCAGATACTCAAATGCGCACACCGCCTGTTCATCCGTGATGCTCAGATATTCTGCCCTGCCGATGTCATGAAGGTGGGCGTGCTCCGGTCCGATTCCTGGATAGTCAAGCCCTGCGGAAATAGAATAAACCTCATCAATCTGTCCTTCCTCATTTTGAAGAAAAAGGCTCTTCATTCCGTGAAAAATACCCTTGCTCCCCCTGGCGATCGTGGCGGCATGCTGGATTGTATGAACTCCTCTTCCCGCTGCTTCGGCTCCGACAAGGCGCACTTTCTTATCTTTTACAAAATCATAGAAAGCTCCCATGGCATTGCTCCCGCCTCCCACACATGCGATGACACAGTCCGGCAATTTTCCTTCTTTCTCCTGTATCTGGCGTTTTGTCTCTTCCCCGATGATCTTCTGAAAATCCCTGACCATGGTCGGATAAGGATGGGGCCCCATAACAGAACCGATGCAGTAAAAAGTCGTTTCAATATTCGTAGCCCAGTCTCTCATAGCCTCATTGATCGCGTCTTTTAAGGTCCGTGTCCCGCTCTGCACAGCCACTACCTTTGCTCCGAGCAGTTCCATCCGGTAAGCATTGAGACTCTGGCGTTCCACATCCTCCGCTCCCATGTAGACGACACATTCCATATCAAACAGCGCCGCCACTGTGGCTGTTGCCACCCCATGCTGTCCTGCTCCGGTCTCGGCAATGATACGCTTCTTACCCATCCTCTTCGCAAGCAAAATCTGTCCGAGCACATTATTGATCTTATGGGCTCCGGTATGGTTTAAATCTTCCCTTTTCAGGAATACCTTCGCACCGCCCAGATCCCTGGTCATACGCTTTGCCTCATACAGCATAGACGGCCTGTTTGCATAGTTCTTATAATATTCATGCAGCTCTTCCAAAAAGTCTGGATCATTTTTATATTTTTCATATGCCTCATTCAGTTCATTAACTGCGTTCATTACGATTTCAGGCACATACTGGCCTCCGAAATCTCCGAATCTTCCGATTTTTTTCATGCTTTCCTCCTCTTGCACAACTGTATCACCTTCCGCATTTTTTCTCTGTCCTTGACTCCGCCGGTCTCAATCCCGCTGGAAATATCAATTCCATACGGTTCTGTGTTTCTCAAGATCACAGGCAAATTATCAACCGTCAGGCCTCCCGCTATAAAATACGGTTTCCTGATCTCTGCCTGATCAAGCACAGCAAAATCCATGACCTTCCCCGTGCCTCCATAAGACTCTTCTGAAAAACTGTCCAGTAAAAGCTTATCCGCCGGGAGTTCCTGCGCTGCTTGAATATCTTTTGCCGTTCTCACCCGGACAGCTTTCCATATTTCTTTTCCGGTTTTATGTCTCACTTCTCTGATATACTCGTCGTCTTCATCTCCGTGCAGCTGAATGATGTCGAGTCCTGCCTCTTCTGATATGGAAATCAGTGACCGGAGCGGTTCATTTACAAAAACGCCGACTTTTTTAACAAGCGGGTCCAGCTGTTCCCCCAATTTTTTTGCCTCTTCGCCGCTGACTTTCCTTCTGCTTTCAGCAAAAACAAACCCTATATAGTCCGGAAGACACTCATTTGCGTAAATTATTTCATCCGGTCTGCGAAGCCCGCACATTTTAATTCTCATAGACTCCCTCTCAGTTCATTGATTGTATTTTTAATATCTCCCGAGCGCATCAGGGTCTCTCCGATCAGCACTGCATCGGCCCCGTACTCTTTCACTTCCTTTATATCGTTTCCGTTTTTCATGCCGCTCTCGGAGACGAGAACTGCATCATACGGTACCAGTTTTGCCAATCGTTTCGTAGTATTCAAGTCCACATGAAACGTGTTCAAATCCCGATTATTAATGCCGATGATATCACATTTACAGCGGACAACTTTTTGAAGTTCCTCCTCATTGTGAACTTCTGTAAGGCAGAACAGTCCCAGAGATGCCGCCAGCCGGGAAAGTTTTATAAGTTCTTCTTCTGAAAGGATCGCGGCGATCAGCAGGACTGCATCGGCTCCCAGCACTTTTGCCTCATAAATCTGGTATTCGTCAAATATAAAGTCTTTTCTCAGGATCGGCAGATTTACGCTGGCTCTGATGTCCGCCAGATATTTGTCTGCTCCTTTGAAGAAATGTTCCTCTGTCAGACAGGAAATGGCGTCTGCGCCGGCTTCCTCATAGGCCTTCGCCTGCTCTGTGGGACGGAAATCTTCTGAGATGATCCCTCTGGACGGGGATGCTTTCTTTACTTCGGATATAATGGAAATGCCGTCAGCCTTCAGGGCGGCTTTGAAATCCAAAGAGACCCTCCTGGAATTTAAAGCCATCTCCTTCATATCTTCCAGTGGGAAATTTTCTTTTTCTCTCTCAAGCTGTTCTCTTCTCTTCTCTACAATATCATCTAAAATCATTGGTTTTCTCCTAATAGCGATTGGTAAATTCAATGAATTGGTTCAGTTTTTCTATGGCCCTGCCGGAATCAATGGACTGCCTTGCCATCTCGATTCCTTCCTTCATATCTTTTGCGGCCCCTATGGTATAAAGGGCGCTTCCCGCATTGAGAAGTACGATGTCCCTTTTTGGCCCCTGTTCTTTTCCAGTCAGGATTTCTCTGGTAATCACCGCATTTTCATCGGATGTTCCTCCTTTGATGGAGTCCTTTTCTGCCATAGAGATTCCGAATTCTTCCGGACTGATCTTATAAGAAATTAGCTTACCATCCCGGATCTCACAGATACTGGTCGTATCGGATATGGAGATCTCATCCAGGCAATCATCCCCGTACACGATCATTGCCTGCTTCACACCCAGATTCTGCATAACTTCTGCCATAGGCCTCAGAAGATCTTCCTCGTAAACACCGAGTACAATATAATTTGTCATCGCCGGATTTGCCAGAGGCCCTAAAATGTTAAATACAGATCTCACACCAAGCTGGGCTCTCACAGGTCCGGCATATTTCATGGAGCCATGGTGAGTCTGTGCAAACAGGAAGGCGACTCCCACTTCCTCCAGGCATCTCTGATTCTGTTCCGGGGAAAGTCCGATCCTGGCACCCAAGGCTTCCAGCACATCGGCCGCTCCGCTTTTAGATGAGACACTGCGGTTTCCATGTTTTGCAACCTTCTGTCCCGCCCCTGCGATCACAAAAGCGGATGTTGTGGAGATATTAAAACTGCTGGCCAAGTCACCGCCGGTTCCTACAATGTCAATAGCCTCTGTCTCATCGGGAACAACGGCCGCTTTTGCGCGCATGACTTTTGCAAATCCGGTAATTTCATCCACCGTCTCATGATTCATGCGCAGCCCTGTGACAAAACTTGCAATCTGAGCCTGGGTCGCACCTCCTGACATGATGCAGTCCATAGCCTCGTATGCCTCATCAGCCGTCAGATGTCTTCCCTCGACGATTTTTTCTAAATATGGTTTCATTGCAGTTTTCTGTGCAGGTTCTATTTCTTTCACCTTATTTTTTGCCTTTGTCTCTATGCCTGCCATCTTTAAGAAATTTTCAAAGATTGTTTTTCCTGACTCCGTCAAAATGGATTCCGGATGAAATTGTATGCCGTATACGTCATAGTCTCTGTGTTTTACAGCCATGATCTGGCCCTCATCGTCTTCGGCCGCAACAGTGAGCACTTCCGGTATTCCCTCCCTCTCAATGATCAGAGAATGGTATCTGGCTGCCGGAATTGTTTCCGGAAGTCCCTGAAACAGAGGAAAGCTGCTGTCAATCTGAATCTTACTCTGTTTTCCGTGCATCAGAGATTTGGCATGAACTGTTTTTGCCCCAAATACTTCGCCGATGGCCTGGTGTCCAAGGCAAATTCCAAGCACCGGAACTTTCCCTGCAAAATACCGGACTGCCTCTTTTGATATGCCCGCAGTCTCCGGATATCCCGGTCCCGGAGAGATGATCAGTGCTTCGATCTCTTTTTGTGCGAGTTCTTCCACCGTAGCCTCATCATTTCTGACGACCTCAATATTTTCATACAGCTCGCCGATCCCCTGGCAGATGTTATAAGTAAATGAATCGTAATTGTCTATTAATAAAATCATAATTCTGCCGCCTCCTTAATCGCATTGATGACTGCCAGCGCTTTGTTTTTGGTCTCTTCGTATTCTTTTTCCGGTTCTGAATCGGCCACAATCCCGGCTCCTGCCTGGACATAGCCTTTTCCATCTTTAAAAAGCACTGTGCGGATCGCAATACACGTATCGATGTTTCCGTCAAATGCCAGATATCCCACGGTTCCTCCGTACAGCCCGCGTTTTTTATTTTCCAGTTCATCTATAATCTCCATGGCTCTGACTTTCGGTGCACCGGACAATGTGCCGGCAGGAAGTATGCTCATAAGAGCATCCAGTGCAGTTTTGTCTTCTCTCAGTTCTCCCTGTACGTCGCTGACTAAATGGGTAACCTTTGAATATTTTTCTACTGACATAAAGTTATCCACACGAACTGTTCCAAATCGGCTGACTCTTCCCACATCGTTCCGCCCAAGATCTACAAGCATCGTGTGCTCCGCCTGTTCTTTCGGATCATGCATGAGCTGTCTGACCAGAATATCATCCTCTTTTTTCGTAGTCCCTCTTGGCACAGTACCCGCGATCGGTTTTGTGGTCACGATTCCATTGGTAACACTTACGAGCATCTCCGGGGAGGCACCTGCGATCTGATAATCTACAAAGTCAAAAAAGTATAAATACGGCGATGGATTTGTTGTTCTTAAACACCGGTAAACATCAAACGGATCTGCCTCGCTTTCCACTTCAAATCTCTGTGACAGCACCACCTGGAAAATATCACCGTTTCTTATGTATTCTTTTGCTTTTTCCACCTTGGATTGGTACTCTTCCTTTGTAAGATTAGAAATAATCTTAGTCTCTTTTTTATCTGTGCGATCTTTTCTGATCATCCGGAAATTGTCGATCTGTTCAATCATTTGCCTTGCTCTAGGCTCAAGGCTCTTATATTTTGTCTCCAGATCATCATCCCCGTGGACATTCTGAATGACGATCACCCGGTTCGTGAGATGGTCAAATGCCATAATCTCATCATACATACACAAATGACATTCCGGCATGTTCAGGTCATCCTCCGGCACATTGACCAGTTTCTTTTCCACAAACCGAATCGTGTCATAGCCGAAATATCCGATAAATCCTCCGGTAAGCTTTGGCTTATCAATAAGCACCGGAGATTGGTATGCATTGACCATCTCGATTAAATATGAAATATGATTTTCCACTGTCTGCTTTTTACCGTCTATTTCTATCTCAGTGCCGTTTATCTTTACTTCCTTTTTGGGATTCACACCGATAAATGAATACCTCCCCCACTGATCTCTGTTTTCCACACTTTCCAGTATAAAAGATGGGGTACCGGCCTTTCTAAGTGCCATAAATACCTGAATCGGTGTCACATGATCGGCCAGCACCTCATAAAACACCGGTACCGTCGGATAAATCGTCAATAAATTTTTCACCTGTTCTAATGTTGGACTTAACATATAATCCTCCTATCTTTTCACATCGTGCGTTTTTATTTCACAGGGAAGGTCGTAGAGCTTTCCTATAAAAAGAACAAAGTGGGCAAGCCCACTTCAACGCCCCAACCCCTCACTCTTTGAGGGGCTTGACAACTTTGCGTGCCAGATGCAATTTGCCGCAGGCAAATAATTTCCTTACGCATCTGTGCACAACCCGCGG
>OBZD01001046.1_pt1 | contig 10302 bp, 9 predicted proteins | sample 1501551 | NCBI WGS metagenome assembly OBZD01 (sample SAMEA2580221, study PRJEB22360) | human gut metagenome | biome: human gut; feature: human-associated habitat; material: faeces | place: Denmark | collected 2008/2010 | reverse complement strand
GGAAGGCAGTATTTATCCGGCATTCCAGATCGTGATGCTGCTGTTACTGGCAGCTGCACCTGCATTTATCCATTTCACAGAACCGGAAGGTGGACCTGGAGCAAAACATGCTGCAATCATTATTGCACTGGCAGCAGGAATTATTGTTGGTATCCTGGCTCAGAGAACACGTCTGTGTATGGTCGGCGGTATCCGTGATGCGGTACTTTTCAAAGAATATAAATTACTGTTCGGTTTTGCTGCAATTCTTGTGACAGCATTGGTAATGAATCTGATCCTCGGTGCAGTTACAGGAACATCCTATTTCAATCCGGGATTTGCGGGACAGCCGATCGCACATACAGACGGACTGTGGAACGCACTGGGAATGTATCTGGCAGGCTTTGGATGTATTCTCCTCGGTGGATGCCCGCTTCGTCAGCTGATCCTTGCAGGCGAGGGAAATACAGACTCCGCTGTGACCGTTCTCGGTCTGATGGCAGGTGCTGCCTTTGCCCATAACTTCGGACTGGCATCTTCCGGTGAAGGTCCTACAGCAAACGGAAAGATCGCAGTTATTATTGGGATTGTGGTAGTTGCTGTAATTGCGGCAGTGAACTCCATGAGAAAAGAAGAAGCCTGATTGTTGGAATGCAGACATTATTTCAGCAATCAATACGCTCACTTTGTGGAAAGTATTTTTTAGACACACTCTAAAAGGAGAGAGACGAATGAAGAAAGTAGATGCAAGAGGTTTATCCTGTCCGGAACCAGTGATCCGTGCAAAGAATGCAATGGAATCCGGAGATAAAGAATATGAGATCCTGGTTGATAACGTAGTTGCAAAAGAAAATGTATCCAGATTTGCAACACATCAGGGATATCAGGTACAGGCAACAGAGCAGGGAGATGATATCCTGCTGAAACTTACAAAATGATCACATATATAGCAACCTTCTATTCCCATTATGGAGCTATTCAGTTTCGAAGAAACTGCCAGGCAATGAATCTGAGTGCAGAAGTCATGCCTGTCCCAAGAGATTTAAGCTCTTCCTGCGGAACCTGTGTGAGATTTCATACAGAAGCGGACTTCCCGGAGAAAACAGAGGAAGTCGAGCAGATTGTCAGAGTAGAACCGCAGGGCTATGTGGGGATTTATCATGCGGATGAAGAATAAAAGTACCATTCAGTTCATCCTTTGAATAACTGCGCGTCGCATTTTCGTTATTTTTCAATGATGAGAGTTTGACGCGCAATTTTATTTCAATCCTGTACTATAGCAATCCTCTAAAATAATGCATCTTAATCCAGCCCATCAGAGTGTGAAATCCTGCGTCAGATATCTTTGCCGTGCGTCAGCACGCCTGCAGATATCTTCCTTGTCTTTCGCACTCTGCTGAACTGTCTTAAATGCATTATTTACGAGGATTGCTATAGTATTTCCATGGACGGTTTTTATTTACAAGATATTGGTAAAAGTCCTGTCTGCTGTCATGTAGGGTTCTGTAGAAAAAGACGATATCCTATTTTAATTTGCTGTCTTTTGCTTTTTATGCAATAAACTTCATCAAGATTGCCAAGACAATTAGCACGTATCCAGCTATTAATTTTATAGCATCTTTTGTTTTACTCATAATACATATCAAAATCCCGATAGGTATCTTCATATTGTTTTAAACGTTCTACTATCATATCTTTTCGCTCATCATGGATTTTAGATATAATCGCATCAAATAAGCAATACATACAAATAGGTGAACTAAATCCCATACTGTCTTTTACCGGAGCAGCAAGAATCGTATAATCGGAAATATTAAAAAAAGGAGAAGAAACACTGTCTGTAATGGAGACAAGGGTTGCACCCATTTTTTTTGCAGAATCCGCATAACGATACGTCCATTTGGTATATCTGGCAAATGCTATACTGATGACAACAGTTTTATCTGTGATATGATTTAATAAATCAAAACGAGGATCGTAAAATTCTTGGATAATGTGAGTATTACCAAGTAAAAGGTTCAGACGATTCCCAAACCAGTTGGCAGCATGATAAGAAGAGCGTGCTCCGGTTACCAGAATATGATCTGCATTCAGAAGAGCTTCTACGGTCTTGTCCAGAAGCTCTTCATTTATATGTGAGATCCAGTCTTGCAGTGCCTGCGTTTCTCTGGAAAAAACTTTTTGATAAAATGTCTGATTTTGAATTTGTCCCTCTACATTGCGCTGTGGTACAGAAAGAATTTCTTCACGAAGTTTTTGCTGCATGGCAGAAAAACTGTCAAAGCCAAGAGAATAAGCAAAACGAATAACAGTTGTTTCACTGACAGAAATATCCTTACTGAGTTTAGCTAGTGTTGCATAGCTGAATTCATCTTTATTATTTAAAATATATTCTGCAACTTTTCGTTGTCCTGCCGATAGTGAAGGGATTTTTTCATAGATTAGTTGATCCAGGCTCATTGTAACCTCCATAAATAAAATATCATATGACAAGTATAGCAAAAAAATTTTTTTAATTCAATGGAGAATGTTATAATTCGAAAAAGAATCAAATGATTCATAAAACAAAACAAATAAATTGTTTAATTCTACCAAAACAGAACATTAATTTTTGACGATTCTATCAATTGTTTCCAGAAACAACTTGTGATAGTATAGTGGAAAATACTTCACGTGAATGTTTAGAAAGAATTTAATACAATAATATTAAAAGAAGGAGCACAAAATGATAAAAAATAAACCAGAAGCCTATGGAATATCTTCAGATAATCTGTTGTGTATGGTACAGGAACTGGAGACATTCGTCGAAGATATTCATTCTATATCTGTAGTATGCGATAACGATGTGATTTTTTCAAAATGCATTCAACCATATACGGAAGAACCTATGCAGATGCTTCATTCATTTTCGAAAAGTATGAACAGTATTGCAGTAGGGATTGCAATCGACGAGGGAAAATTACATCTGGATGATCTGGTGATAGATTATTTTAAAGAGTATTTGCCGGAAGAATATGATAAACGAATCGATCAGCTGACAGTTCGTAATCTGTTAACAATGGCAGCAAATTCCTGCAGATTAAGCACCTGTTTTCGTGGAGTGACAGATTCCTGGATCACACATTATTTTACATACAAATTACCTCATGATCCGGGAACTGTCTTTCAGTATGATACAGGAGCAAGCTATATGTTGTCTTCACTGGTTACAAAAACCATGCATAAAAATGTGCTTGCACTGATGAAAGAACGTGTTTTGAAACCAATGGGTATTACCGATATCGAATGGTTGGAAAGCCCAGAAGGCAATACAGTCGGAGGATGGGGGTTGTATTTGAAAACACCCGACATCGCGAAAATTGCAATATTACTTGCCAATATGGGAAAATGGAACGGAAAAACACTTATTCCGGAAGAATATCTTAAAGAAGCAACCAGAAAACAAATTGATACTCCAGAAGAAAAATATCCAGTCTGTGGATACGGATATCAGTATTGGATCACTGCTGATCATTCCTTCGGCGTTTATGGAGCTTTCGGAAATGTGATCGTGGTTAATCCAGAGAAAAAACTGGCAGTTGCAATCACAGCAGGAGCAAGTGATACGAATGGAAATCCGAACCGTTTGATTAGCAAAATCGTAAATGAAAAGTTGTTTATACCGACAGAGAGAGGAACATTGGAAACAGATGTAGATGGAGAGAAAAAACTGAAAAAATATCTGGATGACTTGTGTCTTCCATATCCGGAAGGAGCAAAAAATTCCTGTTTGGAAGGAAAATGGTTTGATAAAACACTCTCCTTTGAAGAAAATGACCGGGAAATTCAAAGCATAAAGATTAATAGAAAAACAGAAAATGTACTGCTGATTAATTTTTACCTGAAGGACAAGCAGGTAAGTGTAGAGGCTGGATTTGAAAACTGGATTACACAGGAAGCTGTATTTGATGATCCGCATCATTTTCTTAATAGCTTTTCTTATGCATTCAAAGATGATAAGACATTGGTTATAAAGCAGTACTGGTTAAATATGTCAGGTTACGATACCTATACGCTGCATTTCCAGGATGGCAGTGTAAACGGAATGATTATCACAAGCGTAAAACTTGGCGGAGCTGTACCGGTTGAACTTTCAGGAAACATACAGTAGGGGGATAAAACTATGGATATGAGTTTATTGGGAATTATTGTTGCACTTGTTGTGTTGATTATTATTTGCTATCGTAAATTTAACCCAGTTGTGGGAACATTAATATGTGTTGCAATTTTAGCAATATTCAGTGGTTTGTCTGTGTTGGATACAATTACAGATACATATTTTACAGGATTTTCTGATTTCCTGAAGAATAACTTTTTGCTTTTTGCAACCGGAACCGTATTTGCATCTATAATGGAAGGATCTGGAGCTGCAGCAGCATTTGCAAAAATGATCTATTCTAAAGTGGGTGGACGTGGAGCAATTTATGGTTGTATGCTTGCAGTGCTGATCTTAGGATATATAGGTGTGAATGGATGGGCATTGATGTTTATCGCTTATCCGATCTTCCTGTGCGTATTTAAACAGGAAAATCTGCCAAGATGGTTGATTCCGGGTGTTATTTATACTTCTCTGGCGTATAACAGTTCCATGTTCCCGGGTTCTCCTTCTATATTGAATGTGCTTCCAACACAGTATCTTGGTACAGATACTATGGCAGCTTCCGGTCTTGGTATTGCAACTGGTGTCTTCAGCAGTATTCTGTGTATTATTTATCTGGAGTATGAATTCAGAAAAGCAAAGAAAAATAATGACGGATTTGTAATTACACCTGATATTGCAGAAAAAATGAAAGCATTTGAAGAATTGGAGACTGTAAAACCATGGAGATCTGTGGTTCCGATGGTTCTGTTAAATGTATTTAAGGTAAATGTAAATATTGCAATTATTTTAGCTTCTTTCTGTTGTGTGATTTTATATTGGAATACTACTCCGAAAAAACTGAATTTGATCGATGACGGTGTAAAACGTGCCAGCATGGTAATTATGAATACTGCAGCAGTTGTTGGATTTGGTTATGTTGTTAAATCAACTGTGGGATTCCAGAATCTGATAGATATGCTGTCAAACCTTGGTGGAAATCCACTGATTTCTTTTGCAAGTGCTACCACATTGATCGCTGGAGCAACTGGTTCCGGTTCTGGTGGTATCGGAATCGCTATGGAAGTATTTGCACAAAAATATATGGACTTGGGAGTAAATCCTGAAGTTTTACACCGTATAGCTGCAATTGCATGCAATGGTCTGGATACACTGCCGCATAACAGTATGGTGATTACCTGCTTGGCTGCCTGTGGTATGACACATAAAGAAAGCTACAAACCGATCTTTATCACATCTGTATGTATTACATTGATTGGACTGGCATTTGCAGTATTTCTTGGAATTGCATTTTATTAAGAAGTAACAGATTACTATAGAGTATGCAAAAGAGTCATTAAAATTCCACAGAGAGTGGAAAGGTAAGATATAGGTAGTAGCGACTGTTCCTGCGCAAATGAGGATGGTTTGTCTCTTGCATATCACAACCTTATCTTGTAATGGATTCAGCAAACACATTATATATTAGAAAGCCCTGTACGATATTTTTGTTACTGTTCAAAGGCAATGTCATTAACTTAAGAGATTGTTGCTTGTTAAACGGGCAATGCTCTCTCTGATACCTGCTTGATATTTCCTAAAATATTACTTGACAAATACTCCTCAATATGCGGCGTTATTACTGATCAATCAGTAATAACGCCCTTTGATTAGGCACTGTTATTTTTAATTACTTAATCAAAGGAGTATTTATTTATGAACTATTCAGATTCTATCAAAGCTATTTTACTTGCTGCTATCAATGATCTTTCCAAAACACCGGAAAAATATGCTGTCAAACCCGGAGTTGATTTTATCAGAAACAGAAAACTTGGTTTTAAAGATTATATGCTGATGTTTCTGACTATGGAAGCTGACTGTATCAGGGAAGAACTGTACCGTTTTTTCGGACGTACTATCGATGCACCTTCCAAAGCGGCTTTTTACAGACAGCGTAAAAAGATCAGGGAAGATGCTTTTCGGAATCTTCTTCTTGCTTTTAACAGGAAACTTCCTAAAAAACTATATAACGGTAAATATGAATTCTGGGCCTGCGATGGTTCTTCCTGTGATATTTTCCTTAACCCTGAAGATAAGGATACCTATTTTGAACCAAATGGTAAATCTACCAGAGGATTTAACCAGATCCATATCAGATCCATATCAATGCTATGTTTTCTTTACTTGATAAGCGTTTTACTGATATTTTAGTCCAGCCTGCCCGAAAGCGAAATGAGTATTCTGCTTTTTGTTCCATGGTTGATTCTGCAGATATCCCTGAACACTACAAAGTCATTTTCTTTGGGGACAGAGGTTATACTTCTTACAACAACTTTGCCCATGTGATTGAAAAGGGGCAGTACTTCCTTATCCGATGTAACGATAAAAGAGCTTCCGGAATGATGGGATATCCGGTTGATACCCTGCCAGCTTTTGATGAAGATATCTCTCTTATACTGACGAGGTCTAAAGCTGTAAGCAAATATTCCAGACCTGAACTATTCTCTTCATACCGATACATTTATCAGAATGCTCCGATGGATTATCTCAATGATCAAAGAACGGAATATGACCTTGCTTTACGTTTGTTACGCATACAGCTTGATGATGGCTCTTATGAAAACATTGCTACGAATCTTCCAGAAGAAGAGTTTAAAGCTGAAGATTTCAAAGCTCTTTATCATCTGAGATGGCAGGAGGAAAACTCTTTCCGAGATTTAAAATATTCCATGTGTCTGAAAACGTTTCACTCAAAAAAAATATGATTATATTGTGCAGGAAGTATGGGCAAGAGTTATTCTATATAATTTCAGTTCCAGCATAATCATAAATGTAACTATTGATCGGGAAGATCGTGCTTATGAATATCAGGCGAATTATTCATCCGCGCTTAAAACATGCAGGGATTTTTTAAGGATTCACGATGGGATAACAAAGATAAATGTAAAAGGTCTGATCGCTCGAAATATTGAGCCGATCAGACCTGGAAGAACCTTTGCCCGCCAGCATAGGTTTAAACTTCCGATGAGTTTTTGTTATAGACATTAGCATTAACTCATATATTACTATATTTCATCTTTAGACAAATTTCAATGTTAAATATTGATTTTGTCTTTTTGTTATACCCAAATTTCAGTAAAACATTGTATCTTAATCCCTCAATATCCCCTTTTTTATCATAATCAAATCCTTCTGCTGATATTTTCATCAATGCAGTATTAGCAAATTGCTTAAGTTAATGACATTGGGTCTGAACAGTAACGAAAGAAAAAAACAATTAGTTATTCAATGGTGATTAATGATTGAGTATTTGAAAAAGAAAAAGTATAATAAAGAGTATAAGATGTAAACATGGATATATTAATGCTGTTTTGGGTGTAGAAAAGATAACAAATAGAAGGGAAAGTGATGGAACTACAGATCATCTTGAAAATGTAATGAATTTGATGTAAATAACAGAATTGTATACGAGTGAAAGTGGGGTATAGCTATGAAAAAGAATAGAAATTTAGTTAAAATATCAATTGTTGCCAGTTTGTTGATTACAACCAGTTCAATATTAGGACAAAATGTCGAGGTAATGGCATCAAATCCAACGAATTACAAAGATATGACAGAGTATGCAGCATACGAAAATGTAATAGCAGATGCAGGAGCCATTTCCGGAGATTTTAGCATTTCCGTGGCTTTATATGATATTGATCAGGACGGAATAAGAGAGTTGCTTATATCACATGGCACCTGCCTTGCTGATTGGGTAAATGATATTTATACATTGGAAGATGGAAAATATGTGAGCTATATTGGAAATGTAGGCAGACAGGGACTATTTTATACAGCCCCAGATGGAAATGGAATGTATTTTTTGTATGGATATCAAGGATATCAGGAGATAACACGAATTACAAAGAGTGGAAAAGATATTGTGCAAACATTGCTAGAATCAAGGGAGCTTAATGCAAATGAAAACTATACAGAATTTGCTAATAAGATAGCACTACTTGCACCGGGAGATATTCCAACCCATGGAAATTCTTATGATGTAGAAGTAACAGCTCCTGATGGCGGTGTAAACATGCGCTGTGGCGCAGGAGTGGAGTATGACAAAGTTCTTCCAGACATGATTCCAAACGGAACAGTTCTGACTGTAACTCAGGAAGCAGTGGCTTCCAATGGAAATTCATGGGGCTATACAAATTATAATGGTACATACGGATGGATTGCACTGACGCAGGTCACCAGATATCAGGAACCGACGGAAGGAGCACCTATTCCACATACCAGATATGTAATTAACTGTAATGAGAGTATTACTCTTCGTACAAATCCAGATGTAAATGCTGCTGAAATTTGTCAGATTCCGTTGGGAACAGCCGTTGCTACATTCGGAGATGCCGGAAACGGATTTATTTCTGTGTATTATCAAGGTTCATCTGGATATTGTCTGGCAAGTTATCTGTCTGCTCCAGTGGACTGACAATTCTGATTTTTGCTGTGAAACGGTAAAAGAATATTTTGACAACAGAATTCTATAATAAACTGTAATCTGTATATATGTAAAAATCCTCGGAACGTAAGTTCCGGGGATTTTCCATTTAATATATACTTATTTATCTGCCCCATAATATCTGTCATCGCCGAAGCCAAGGATCAGCATGAAGATTGGCGGTAAGAAGATAAGACCAATGGCGAATCCTGTGCCTCTGCCGAAGGCTCTTGCAAGCTTAACACTGTACATAATGCTGATTATGGCAAGTATGATTTTGATCAGTACGATGATCATGGAGATCATTAAACTGTCGTTTGTTTCAAGAGTTCCCTGTAAGCAGGAAGATACGATTCCAAGAACCAATGTCAGCCAGAAATATGCAGGCTGCCATGCGATTTTATAAGAAATATAATCGCCATATATTGGAATAATACTTTTCCATCCGGCCTCCCCTGCTTTGGTAAAGATTCTCCAGTTGGCAATAATCTGCAGAAGCCACCATGCGAATGCAATCATCAGATACATACCACCTAAGAATACCATGCTGCTGATAGCTATAAGTCCCATTTGTGTTCCCCCATTTCTTTCTGTGAGATATGATACATGTATCGTTGGTGTAGAAGCATAGTTGAGAACTATGTTTGTTCTCCTGAAGTATTTATGCTAAATCCATTAAAGCATATTCTCAGTAGTTCGTCAATTATCAAAGAAGATTGTACATAAGCGAGGTGAAAACTATGGCAGCAATACTTATGAACTACAAAATACCGGGATATTATATATTTTTCATTTGTCTGGCAGTGATTTCCTGTTTTTCTAATCCTGGAATGGTTGTATTAGCGGGCTGTAGGGTTGATAATATTGATCAGGCAGAGTAAAATTTTATCAATGAAGTGAGTCTCCTGCTTTAATATTACAAATATTCGTCTGACTTATGAAAAGTGCCTGATGAGATGAAAATCTTCTCAGGGATGGGTTGTGAGAACAGAGAAAAAAGAATGGTTTCGGAAAAAATAATGACAAGTTAAACAAAAGCCGTAAAGTGGGAATTTCTAGCTTTGCGGCTTTTGTGGTATCATGAATTGAAAGACATCTCAACAACTTTTCCATTGGTTACCTTAATGCGCAGACCTAATCCATTCATGCTTCTCATGGTAGACATGAAAGCGGATTTTGAGCAATAATCGTTGGGAGCTTCACCTCCGGAAAAATAGTATTTGGTCTTGGAAGTAAGTTTAAATGTATGTTTTCCGTATTTTATATATGCTTTTTTGTTTTGGCTGTTTAATATTCCGTTTTTGGAAGTATTAAATGACGCATACATTGTCAGAGTGTTCCCCTTACATATAGCCTTTCTTGTGCCTGACATATAGTATTTTGTGCCATTGGTTGTTATTGTTCCGCCTTTTTTTCCATTTATGCAGGTATCATAGTAGGTTGTACCTGACTTTCATTTAAACTCCTGCCCATTTGAGAATCCCATGCAGCCGGTAACGAGGCAGATGGCAAGTATCAGTGTTAACATTTTCTGGAACTTCTTTGTCCATGTTTTCATATTGAAAACCTCCTTTCGTTTTCTGGATTTATTATAATAGCCTGGAAAAGCAAAGTCAATAGAGGAGCGTAATGGAATAGTTGTATTGACAATAGATATCTGTATGTAGTATAATCAGACGCAGATAAAAGAAAATTCTTCGGGGTTGTGGTGATCAGCATA
>OBZD01001039.1_pt1 | contig 10343 bp, 8 predicted proteins | sample 1501551 | NCBI WGS metagenome assembly OBZD01 (sample SAMEA2580221, study PRJEB22360) | human gut metagenome | biome: human gut; feature: human-associated habitat; material: faeces | place: Denmark | collected 2008/2010 | reverse complement strand
GTCAATTGCTGAATTTACAAAAGTAGCAGGAAGATATGAAAGTAACCATGCTGGCATTTACGAAATGTGCAAGAAGGATTATCCGGATATTCTGGAAGAATTAGAGAAGGAGCCATTTAGAGATTTATTGGATGCCGGCTGCGGACCTGCTCCGATGATTTCTTTATTATCAAAAAAATATCCAGACCGACATTATACAGGTCTGGATTTGACTCCGGCCATGATTGAACAGGCAAAAAAGAAAAACATTTCAAATGCAACGTTTGTTGTAGGAGACTGTGAGAACTTTCCTTTTGAAAATGATTCATTTGATGCAATTATTTGTTCTATGAGTTTTCATCATTATCCGGATCCACAGGCATTTTTTGACAGTGTAAAAAGATGTCTTCGTCCAAATGGAAGATTGATCCTGCGGGATGTGACCAGTGACAATAAAGTATTGGTATGGCTGATGAATACATTGGAAATGCCTCTGGCAAATATATGCGGACATGGAGATGTTCGGGTTCCAACAAGAGATGTGGTCATGAAATGCTGCAGAAAAGTAGGATTAAAAGTAGAAAAATTTGAAATCCGCAAAGGTATGAGGATGCATTGTGTTGTCAGAAAAGTCTGAAGGAGACTAGCTATGAAATTTTATGAAAGTGGAGACAATCGTAAACCTGTGATATTTTTATTTCCCGGTACCTGTTGCCAGTATAGTAGCTTTGATCATGTACTGGATGGGTTACATTCTTATTTTTATACGGTAGCAGTTTCTTATGATGGATTTGATTCAAACGAGAAAACAGAATTTTATTCGATGGAAGATGAATGTGAAAAAATTGAGCAGGAAATCAGAACAAAGTATGGTGGGAGAATTAAAGCAGCGTATGGATGTTCCCTTGGAGGAAGTTTTGTATCCCTTCTGATTCAGCGGAAAAGAATCCATATAGATCATGGCATCATTGGGAGCAGTGATATGGATGAAGCAGGTAATCTTGTGGCAAAAATTCAGGCATCTATGGTAGTGCCTTTCATGTATAAAATGATACATACAGGTGCTCTTCCGAAATTTATGCAGAAAAAGCTTAACAAGACAGACGGGGCTAAGAAAGAATTATATAATGGATTTTTAAATATGTTTGGAATCGGTAAAGGAGGAAGTCCGTGGATTACAAAACAGAGTATTTATAATCAGTTCTATTCGGATCTGGTTACAAAAGTCCAGCATGGAATTGATGTGCCGGGAACAACAATCCACGTGTTTTACGCAACAAAAATGGGAAAAAAATACGAAAAGAGATATTGTACTTATTTCAAAAATCCGGACATTCAAAGACACAACATGCAGCATGAAGAATTGTTTTGCTGTCATAGTGCAGAGTGGGTGGAAGAAGTAAGAAAGGCAGTGGAAGGCGACAAACAATGAAAGAAAAAGTGAATGTGACAGGTGTACCGGAAACGATGGTACAGACCCTGTATGCAAGAGCAAAAGAAACAAGAAAGAAAAATGCTAAAATAAATGACGAAATTGCAGTAGAACTTGTGAAAAAGCTTGATTATGACTTTTCCAAAGCAGATAAAGATAACGCCATGACTTATGGTGTGATTGCGAGAACAATTGTATTAGACCGGATGGTCAGAAAATATTTGGAGAAGCATGAAAATACAGTTGTCGTAAATATTGCATGCGGACTGGATACCAGATGCTACCGGATGAAGGGAAAATATCTGCGCTGGTATAATGTAGACCTTCCGGAAACAATGAAAATAAGGAGCCAGTTCCTTACCGAAACTGATCCGGTGTATCAGATTGCAAAGTCTGCAATGGATGATTCCTACATAGATGATATCGATTATCACGGTAAGAATATTCTGGTAATAATCGAAGGACTTACAATGTATTTGTATGAGAAAGATATCAGGAAGATGTTTTCTATTATTGATAAATCATTTCAGAAAGTTACAGTAATGGTCGAAACCATGTCACCCTTTGTTGTAAAGCATATGAAAGAGAAATCCATAGAGGGAAGCAATGCAAAATTCACATGGGGAGTTAAGAACAGAAAGGAGCTGCAAAGAATCATACCGGCATTTTCTGTTCGGCAGGAAGTCAGTCTTGTTGAAGGAATGAAAGAGCTTATGCCTGTTTATTATGTAATAGGTAAGATTCCGGCTGTTCGGAATATCTCAAATAAAATAATAGTTTTGGAGAAACATAGCTGATATTAAGGGAGGAGATGATACAGATGAAGAAAAGGCATTTTGATGTGGAATCAGATGGATTTTATGGTGCATACTGGAAATGTAAAACAGGCTCAGACTGTGCAATGATTGCGATGATCGGGGATGATCCGGAGGATTATCTGGCGCGTACATCCGTGAAATGGTTACATAAACTCGGTGTGAACGTGATGACGATGTCGCCGGCAAAAAAGGATTATGGACATCATAATTATCCGCTGGAACGTATAGAGAAAGCAATCAGTTGGTTAAAAATACATGGTAATCAGAAGATAGGAATTGTCGGGGCATCTACTACAGGAACACTTGCATTGACTGCCGCTTCTTATTTTAAGGATATCACATTGACGATAGGTCTGACACCGAGTGACTTTATCTGGCAGGGATTTATGCAGGGTAAAAGAGATGGTTGTAAGCAATGGAGGGAGAATCTCTTTTTTCGTATAAAGAAGAACCACTTCCATACATGCCGTTTTGTTACAAACATCCGGATTACTGGCATGTGATTGAGAAAGAAACAAAACGGACCGGTGATATGATCAATTCAAGAAAACTATTTGATGATTCTGAAAAGGCTCACCCAATCACAGAAGACGAGATAATCAAGATTGAAAAAATCCATGGAACAGTATTGTTAATTGGTGCTGAAGATGATGTGTTGTGGGATACTGCAAAATATATCCGCCGTATGAAGCAGCGTATGAAAGAACATTCACACACATGCAGATTGGATTATGTCATTTATGAGCATGGAACCCATTTCGTTTTTCCGGAGAGCATGCTAAAGACAATGCTCCCGGTTGGATCCGGACTCTTTGTGAAACTGGCATTTCAGGCAGCAAGAAAACATCCGAAAGAATGTCGCAGAGCACGTCTGGATATTGACTGGCGGGTAAGAAATGCTGTTGCAAAATGGAAGAGAGTAGATAGATAAAAAATAGACAGAAGGTGGAAGTGTGGTATTTAAAACAACAGGAAATAAATCAAATTCAGTCATTCTGTTTTTCCATGCAATGGGAGTAACTGGGGAAAGCAGTATGCCGGTTGCAGAGAAAATGGCAGAAAAATATTATTGCATTATGCCAACATCGACTGTGTATTGCTCCGGACAGAGGTATCAAAGCAAAAGAGATGAGATACAACAGATTGTACGATTTTTGGGGAACCATGGAATCAAAGAAATAGAACTTATAGTTGCATCTTCGATTGGAGCAGATCTCGCCATGGCATTCCTGACAGAGATAAAAATACCGGTAAAGCATGTTTTTTTTGATGGCGGGCAGTTTGCACAGATTGGAAAGGCAACACGCAGAATCATGGTTCCGTTCTTATATATAGCAATGAAAAGTTTATATTGGTCAAAAGGAAAAATACTAAAGAGAATCATGTGGTGTGACGATGATAAAATTAAACCTTATTTTATAGAGGCAGGAAAGAACTTGACGTATGGAAATCTGAGGAGACAGCTGACAGACAGTTTGGAAGATAAGCCATTTTCAGAACTGTCAGAAGAATTGCAGAAACATACATTCTGGGAATTTGGAAGTATAGAAGAACATTTTAAATACAGAAATGCAGTGATGCAGACTTATATATACGGTAACTTTCCGGTTTTTGAGGGATTCAACCATATGCAGTATCAAATTCAAAATCCGGAGGGATTTGCCAGAATGCTCGAAACAATTATTGAGACTGACCGATTACCGGAATTGGCATTTGCGATGTGGTATAGAGGAAAATAGTTATGAAAAATGCTTATGAGCTTGCTGAAAATATATTGAAGTCCAAACCTGATAAGAATATAGAATTAAAATCATCAGATTCTTTTGCCAGTATTGAGTTATATGGTACATCAGCTTGCAAAAAGGTACAGGATACGGAATTCTGTGAATGTTTTCATTTGGAAAATGAGAGCGGTACAGGAATGATTACATTGTATCATGTGTTTCCAGGAATTGATCTGGTTTATAATGATATGCATATGGAGTATTGCAACAAGGAGCAAAAGCCGGCTTCCAGTGTGATGGAAATAAACTATTGCATGGAAGGCCGTTGCGAATGCGTGTTTGAACAAAATGAATATGGTTATATAGCGGCAGGAGACTTGTCATTTTGTTCTTTGAAAAAAACTGGGCATGTGTCAGAGTTTCCAACATCGCGTTATCATGGAATTACCATTACGCTTGACTTTTCCATGATTACAGACGAAATGAAAAGGATACTGCAATTATTGTCTGTAAATCTGGAAAAGATTAGTAACATTTCAAAAACACATAGTTTTACTATTATACGGGCAAATCAGTCAATAGAACATATCTTTTTGGAATTGTATAAAGTTCCTGAAGAAATCAGATATGGTTATATTCGTGTGAAAATTCTGGAACTATTATTAGTATTAACTGGATTTGATTTAAAGAAAAATAATTCTGAGCATGTATATTTTTCGGATGTACAGATTGATGCAATAAAGCAGGTTCATGCGTTTCTAAAGGGACACTATAGGGGGCATTATACGATTGAAGAATTGTCAGTGCGTTTTAAAATGTCACCAACTGTTTTGAAAAAATGCTTTAAGGGTGTATACGGAAATTCTGTGTACGCTTATATGAAAAAGTACAGGCTGCAGATGGCGGAACGCCTTTTAAAAGAAAATAAACTTACGATCGGGGAGATAGCATTACAAATTGGCTATCAGAATCCGAACAAATTTACATCTGCATTTCGTACAGAATACGGTATGACACCAACGGAATACCGTAAGAAAAAGACACAGGAAAGTCTGAATGGATAGAAAAAGAGTCTGTTTAGTAATTGAGATTCTATATGGAAATCTATAAAATATGCGTTGTAGTTAGAAGAATCTAACTGCAACGATTTTTAATTTAAGGAGGCATCTCATGAAGCAGAAAAAACTTTTAACATTATTTTTAACAGTTGCAACGTCATTTTCAATGTTAGTTGCTTGTAGTAACGCTACATTTGCAGAAAGTACAGGTACGGCAACTGTTACAGAAAGTACAAATACGACGGACAAGAAACAGAAAGCAGATGAAAATCAGGATGCTGCAAAACAACTTTTGGTTGATTTGACGGGTTCATATCAGGAACTATGGCCGGTAATTCTTGATGAAAAATATCAGCAGATCTGGATTGATGATTGTACAGAGTTGGTTGGTGAGGAAAATGCGGAGGCAGCATATGATAAGTTAGCATCCATGGTTTCAGGAACAATTTATGGAGAAGAAGCAGTAGAAGCATACAAAGATGGCGATGGTGTTTATGACTGCTCTTTTAAAGAAGGTGTAAATAAGCTGGAATTTAATGGTTCTGATTCAGTGATCAAGGGATATGATTCAGAAGGAAAAGAAATCTTTTCCCATACATATCATTATGTTGGAATAGAAGAAGTACGTGGGTTATACGAATTTAAAAGTGACGATGCAGACTCAGGCGAATTTACTTATTTCTGCATAGCACCAGATACAAATGATACAACCTATCATATTGAATTGCGCTACGGCAGCGATTTGGAGGCACTTGGAAAATATGATGAAGGAGACTATGCATACTGGCTTGGCTCAGGTATTTCAACAGACTATGATCAGACAATGGTTGAGAACTGTATAGAACTTTTCTGCAAAGAAAATCTGTCTGAATAGAACAGACTTGTAAAACTGCAGAAAGCATCTGCGGAGTGGAAACTGAATACACGAGGAAAATAAAAAATTGAAACACCAAGACTTGACAAATTCCTGTAATGAGTTAAAATATAACAGTGTTATATAGCACTGTTATATTTTGAAAAGAAGTTTAGAGGATACGAAAAGAATGTCGACGAAAGCAGAAGATACACAGAAAAACATATTAGATACAGCCAGAAAACATTTTCTGAAAGATGGTTTGACAGGAGCATCTTTAAGAAATATTGTAAAAGATGCAGGGCTTACTACTGGAGCATTTTACAAATATTATCCGACGAAAGAGGCACTTTTTGATGCACTGACGGATCCTTATATGGAACATATTTATCAGATTTATGACCAGATCGTTGAGGAGTTTGAAAAGCTTTCTGCCAGTGATCAGACAAGGAATATGTCGGATACATCCAGTGATGGGATGGAGCAGATGGTTGATTATATCTATGATCATTATGATAATTTCAGATTATTGTTGAAATGCGGAGACAGTGGAAAATTTGAATTATTCATACACAATATGGTGGAGCGGGAAATGAAGTCCAGCCTGAAATATATGGAAAAAATGAAGGAAGCCGGTGTAAAAATACCGGTTGTAGAGGAAAGCCTTATGCATATGATCTATACGGGATTTTTTTCATCAGTATTTCAGATCATTGAGCATGATATAGACAGGGAGACTGCAAAGAAAAATGTACATCAACTGAAAGAATTTAATACAGGTGGCTGGGAACGATTGTGGAATATTGAATTTCCAGTATAACTGATGCAGGAATTCTGAATAGGTTATGTGTGTTGCAGGTTCTGGATTTCTGAATAAAGTTCAGACAGGATAATAATATCAGGTGGTTGATGCCAGTAAACCACCTATTTTATTATATGTTGGTTAGTACGAACTAACAGAAGGTAAAACAATAAAACGAAACAATAAAACGAACGTAAGGAGTGAACAGATGTGAAAGAAAAAAAGAAGTCGGCAGTCAGCTGGATCCTGACGTGGGCCGGACAAAAAAGAATTGCCTATGTGTGGAGTGTGTTACTTGCAATAGGAAATGTGATTTTTAAGATTTTGCCGTATTTTATTATTGCAGATGTAGTAAAGCTGTTTTTAAATGGTGAAAAGGAGTTTGAAATATATCTTGCAAAAGCGGTTCTGATTGCATTGTCGTTTATCATTGCAGAACTGCTTCATTCACTTTCGACAGCATTGTCACATAGAGCAACGTTTGCAGTACTTGCAAATATAAGAAAAGCCTGCTGTGACAAGCTGGCGCGGGTACCTCTTGGTTATGTGAAAGACACACCCTCCGGTACATTTAAGAATATCATGGTGGAAAGAATCGACAGTATCGAGACAACACTGGCACATATTGTCCCTGAATTTACCTCAAATTTGCTGGCACCTGTTATTATCCTGATTTATTTCTTTCTGACAGACTGGAGACTGGCACTCTGGTCATTGGTGCCGGTTATAGTGGGATTTCTTTCCTATTTTGGAATGATGCTGGATTATAAACCAAGCTTCGAGAGAACGGTTCAGACAACAAAAGATCTGAATGATGCGGCAGTGGAATATATTGACGGAATCGAAGTGATCAAGGCATTTGGAAAGACAGAAAGTTCTTATGCAAAATTTACAAAGGCGGCTATGGCTTATGCAGATTCCTTTATTTCCTGGATGAAACGGTGCTCAATCTTTCATGGACTGATGATGGTGGTCACACCTTATACGCTTCTTACGGTATTGCCGTTTGGGGCACATTATGTAGCCAATGAAACACTTGCGATTTCAGATTTTGTCATCTGCATTATTTTATCACTTGGAATCGTTGGACCGTTGATAACAGTGGGTTCCTATACAGATGATCTTGGCAAGATCGGAGTGATTGTTGGTGAAGTGGCAGGAATTCTGGAACAGCCGGAGCTTGAACGTCCAGAGAAAAGTAAAAGTGTTCCAAAAGATAACTCCGTTACTCTTGAAGATGTCAGATTTGGTTATCACGACAAAGAAATCCTGCACGGAGTAACTATGGAGCTAAAAGCAGGAACGGTAAATGCAATCGTAGGACCTTCCGGAAGCGGCAAGTCGACCATCGCAAAGCTGATTGCGTCCCTGTGGGATGTGGATTCCGGAAGCATCAAAATCGGTGGAGTTGATGTCAAAGAACTGGCATTTGCAGATTTTAATCGGAAAATTGCATATGTTGCACAGGACAATTATCTGTTTAATGAAACAGTCCGTGAAAATATCAGACAGGGAAATCCGGAGGCTACAGATGAACAGATCATCGAGGTGACAAAGAAAAGTGGATGCTATGAATTTATCATGCAGTTGGAGAATGGATTTGATACGGTTGTAGGAGGTGCAGGAGGACATCTGTCAGGTGGCGAGAGGCAGCGTATCTCCATTGCAAGAGCAATGTTAAAGGATGCTCCGATCGTGATCCTTGATGAGGCAACTGCCTACACAGATCCGGAAAATGAGGCAATTCTGCAGAATTCTATCGCAAAACTGGTAGCAGGGAAGACCCTGATCGTAATAGCACACAGACTTTCTACTGTTAAGGACAGTGACCAGATCTTTGTTGTAAATGATGGAAATGTAACAGCACATGGCACACATGAGGAACTTCTGGTGTCATGCCCGCTTTATAAGGAAATGTGGAATGCCCATATTTCTGTAAAAGATACAGTGAAGGAGGGAGAATGATATGTTTGGGATTCTGGCAAAATTCTTTCGTTTTTCAGGCAGGGAAAATGGCAATAAATTTAAACTGTCGATAGTGATCGGACTCATAGAGGCTCTTGCCTCAGCAATGAAGATTCCGGCTATTATGTACATACTGATTGGTCTGCTGAGTGGGAAACCGACAGGAAAATATATTGGAGGCTCCGTTGCGATTATGGTTCTTGCAATTGTAGTCGACGTAATCTGCAAGAGATACTCTACAGTGCTTCAGACAGAGGGAGGATATAATGCAAGTGCTTTTATGAGAATCAAGATTGCAGAACATCTGCGATATCTGCCGATGGGGTATTTCAATTCCAATAGTATCGGGGAAATTTCTTCCATTACAACCAATACAATGGAAATACTTGGCGATGTGGCTGCGAGAGTGGTTATGCTGACAATGCAGGGAATTCTGGAAACATCAATGATCATTCTTATGCTGTTTATTTTTGACTGGAGAATCGGACTGATAGCTGCAGCAGGAGTACTTATTTTCTTTGGGGTCAATTCTGTAATGCAGAATGCAGGGAAAAAAGATTCAGAGCAAAAAGTGGTATGTGATACAGAGCTTGTAAACCAGATCATGGAGTATCTGCAGGGAATATCAGAAGTTAAATCATATAACTTGCTTGGGAAACAGGCAAAAAGATTAAACGATGCAAATGAAGCATGCGAAAAGGTCAATACAAAGATGGAGATGTTGTTTGTTCCCTATCATTTTCTGCAAAGCGTGATAACAAAAATCACAGGTGCTGTGATCGTAGCAGGCAGCGCATATTTTTATATCAATGGAACCATGAGCGCGGTCTATGCGATCGGTATGACAATCTCGGCATTTATGCTTTATTCCAGCCTGGAATGCGCAGGAAATTATTCATCCCTTTTACATGTGGTAAGTGTATGTGTAGATAAAGCAAATGCAATACTGGAGCTGGACACCATGGATATCGACGGCAAAGAGATTCAGCCGGAGAATTACGACATCAGACTTTCTAATGTTACGTTTTCCTATGACAAACGGAAGATCATTGACGATGTATCGCTCTCTATCCCACAAAAAACGACGACAGCAATTGTTGGATCATCTGGTGGAGGAAAATCAACACTTTGCAATCTGATCGCCAGGTTTTGGGATGTGGATTCCGGGGAAGTGACGCTTGGAGGCGTGAATGTAAAAGACTACAGCATGAACAGTCTGATGAGTAATTTCTCATTTGTATTTCAGTCAGTGTATTTGTTTGCAGATACCATTGAGAATAATATTAAATTCGGACGTCAGGATGCTAGTCATGAGGAAGTGGTGGAAGCGGCAAAGAAAGCGTGCTGTCACGATTTCATCAGCAAACTTCCGGATGGATATGACACAGTAATCGGAGAAGGCGGCGCCACACTTTCCGGTGGTGAGAAACAGCGTATTTCCATAGCCAGGGCAATTATGAAGGATGCACCAATCGTTATATTAGATGAAGCAACGGCCAATGTTGATCCGGAGAATGAAAAGGAGCTGATGGATGCAGTAGATGCACTTACAAAGGAAAAAACGATTATTATGATTGCCCACAGATTAAAAACAGTCAGACATGCAGATCAGATTGTGGTTGTTGACAAAGGAAAAATTGTGCAGCAGGGAACACATGAGCAGCTAATGAAGCAGGAAGGTATCTATAAGAGATTTGTGGATGCAAGGCAGC
>OBZD01001025.1_pt1 | contig 10440 bp, 4 predicted proteins | sample 1501551 | NCBI WGS metagenome assembly OBZD01 (sample SAMEA2580221, study PRJEB22360) | human gut metagenome | biome: human gut; feature: human-associated habitat; material: faeces | place: Denmark | collected 2008/2010 | reverse complement strand
TCAGCGGGCCGGACGTCAGCACGACGGAGCCTCCAGGCAGCTCCACCGGCTCGGTGCCGAAGTTGGTGATCGAGGTGAACGTGCGGCCACCAACCGCCGCGCGGGTGTAGGCCACCACGTCCGGCCCCATATCCACCTGCTCAGCGGTGGTGTCACGCGTGGCGGTCAGCGACTCCTGACGAATCGCCAACGCCGCATGATACAGCGCGAGCATTGAATCCGGGTCGGCCTGCTCCACGTCCACCGCGTAATCCTTGAACCACAACGGCTGCGGCAGGTGCGGATCGGCGGAAGACGTCACGCCATCGGCGCGAACCGCGGGGGAGAAGCCGAAGGAAGCGCCCGTGCCGAACTGGCCGGCGGCGCACAGCGGCACGTGGTTCTCGCCGGTGCCGTCATCGGCCGGGATCGGGCGGCTGAAATCAGCCAAGGTCGGTTCGTTTGCAGCGGTCCACGGAATCGGCACGCGGCAGCCGTCTCGGCCCTTGTCCATCGTGGCCTGAGCGGTGTGGAAAGCGGTCGGATCTTCCAGTCGATCCCACGGAATATCGGCCACTTCAAACAGGCCCAGCTCCTCGCCCTGATAGATATAGGCGGCGCCGGGCAGTCCGAGCTCCATCAAAGCGGCGGCGCGGGCGCGGCGGGTGCCAAGCTCGCGATCCTCGGGATACGTGGTGCCGTTGCGCAGCAGCCAGTCGTGCGGCAGCTGGTGGTAGGGCGCGCCCTTGACCTGCGGCAGGCCGTAGCGGGAGGGGCTGCGCGGCACATCGTGATTGTTCATCACCCACGTGGTGGTGGAGCCGCCGGTTTCGGCGGCGGCCTTGAGACCCGCGTCGATGGCTTCGCGGAACTCGTCGGCATACCAGCTGGCTTGGGCGAAATCGAAGTTGAACGACTGCCCCAACTCGTCCATCGAGGCATACAGGTGCTGGTGCTCGGGTACCACCCACGCCTCGGCCACGGCAAAGCGCGGCGGGTCGTACTCGTTGAACACCTTGCGCCATTCGCGGTAGATGTCGTGCACTTCGCGGCGGTCGAACAGCGGATGGCTGAAGTCGTGATTCAGCACGCCGACCACGCTGTATTCGCGGCCGAGCTCCTCCAGCGGCTTGGATTCAAGGTCTTTGGCCAGACCGTGCGCCACGTCGATGCGGAAGCCGTCGGTGCCGTGGTCGGACCAGAAGCGCAGGGTTTTCTTGAATTCCTCGTGGATGTCCGGGTTCTTCCAGTTGACGTCCGGTTGCGCCTTGTCGAACAGGTGCAGATACCACTGGCCGTCGGCCACACGCGCCCAGGCCGGGCCGCCGAAGAAGGACTGCCAGTCGTTGGGCGGCAGTTCGCCGTGCTCGCCGCGGCCGTCGCGGAAGATGTAGCGGTCGCGCGCCGGGGAGCCGGGCTCGGCGGCGAGGGCTTCCTTGAAGAACACGTGCTTGTCGGCGGTGTGATTGGGCACGATGTCCACGATCACCTTGATGCCGGCCTCATGCGCGGCTTTGGCCATGGCGTCGAAGTCGTCCATGGTGCCCAGTCGCGGGTCGACGTTGCGGTAGTCGATCACGTCGTAGCCGCCGTCCGCCAGATCGGAGGGGTAGAACGGGGAGAGCCAGATGGCGTCCACGCCGAGGTTCTTCAGGTAGTCCATTTTCTCGGTAACGCCGGCGATGTCGCCGATGCCGTCGCCGTTAACGTCCTTGAAGCTGCGCGGGTAAATCTGGTAAACGACGGCCTGCTTCCACCAGTCGTCATTGAGGTTGTTGGCGGTCATGCCGATTCCTTTCTGTGCGTGCGTGATTGTGTGGCTCACGTGGTGTGTTGCGCCCGATTGCTGTGGGTTAGTGGTTATTGGGTTCAGCAGGACTCGAACTGCAACGGTGAACCCATGCTTGCTTATCACATTGATGACAACGGTATCATGCAAATGATTTATGTGAAAGTACAAGCATCGGCGTTTCGTGGTGGTAACGTGGTCACGCTCACCTTAGTCCACACAGAAAAGACATTGAGGGCAGAGGTGGGACGCGGTGCACCGTTCCCAATCACCCCTGCGCGGGCACGGGCGCGGCAGGAGGCGCAGTGGTCTCACGCAGCACGAGCGGCGCGTCGGGCTGAATGAACGCCGGTTCAATCGGCTCGCCCGCAATGGCCTCCAACGCCATGCGCCCAGCGTCGGCACCCATGGCAAACGGATCCTGATGCATGGTGGTTAGCCCCACGGCCTGAGACATTTCAACGTCGTCAAATCCCACAATCGAAATATCCTGCGGCACGCTTTTGCCGCACGAGCGCAGGCGATACAGCACCGGCAGCGCCAGCTCATCGTCCTCAAAACAGAATGCAGTGGTGCCGGCCGGGGCGGTCAGTACCGCGTTCAGAGCCGCGCTGGTCTCCGTTGCGCCGCGGGGCACCTGAAGGTTGGTCACGGTGAGCTCCGGGTGCGCGGCCTGCGCGTCCAGCACGCCCTGCAGTCGCGATTCGGCGCTATATCGCATATTGGTTTCGGCGGGAGTGCCGCCAACGAATGCGATGCCCCGATGCCCCAGCGCGATGAGGTGTTCGACGGCCGCGCGGGTGGCGGTACGATCATCAATGCTTACGCCGGAGTCGAACCCGTCCGTGGAAGGGATGTTAATGCCGATGATCGGCACATGCATATGCTTGAGGCGCTCCACCTCGGCCGGCTCGATGTTGAACGAGCTGACGATTACCGCATCTGCATTGCGGCGCACGGGCAGGTCCGCAAAGAAATCGTGACGCTCTTCGGCGTTGCGCATGGGGTAGGCCACGGTGTCATAGCCAGCAGGGCGCAGCACCGAGTCGAGCCCTGCAAAGATGTTCGCATTGAACCAGGTGGTGATGGTCTCGCTGGACAGCAGTGCGATGCGGAACGACTGGCCGGACTTCAGCGCGGCGGCCGATCGGGAGATGGAATAATCGAGCTTTTCGGCGGCGGCCATTACTTTGTCACGAGTTTCAGGGAGTACCAGGTCGGGCTTGGCGAAGGTTCGGGACACCGTGGATACGGAGACGCCGGCTTCCTTTGCCACCGCTTGAATGCTTGCTTTTGCCATAGTCTTTATCCTCTGCTGCTGTGCGGATGCGTGTTGCCTTGTTCTTGTGCATGTTGCGCTGCGCCGTCGGTGTGTGCGTTTCGATTGTCATTGCTATGACAACGGTATCATGCCCGGTGGCGGTAATGCCGTCGATTGCTCGGCAGCGGGAATCTGCTTCGCGCTGCGTGACGTGTCGAAAGCGGCGGTGAGGAAATTCGCCGACATGGGGTGTGTTGTACATATTGACATCGTTTGCATAATAGCATGGGACAATTCGCTGTTGATTCCCGATGGCGGGGTCCTGACCTCTGCCGTTCCCCTTTGAATAGATGGTAATGCATATGCATGCAATACGTAGATTCCCCCGTATGGGGGGTAAATGTTTTCGACACGCCGGCGTATAGTGTCAACATATTCAACGCATTTCCCCTGTTGCTATGCGGGAAGAGAACCCATACCCCCTTAATTAGAGGGCATGCGGGTTGAAATAATGACAACCTTTGCAGTATGGTGTTGTGCACACGAGAGAAGTGATGCACGTCGAAGTCGACCAGTGGTAAGTGGTTGTTTGGAGTCGACTTCGGGGAGGCCAAAAGCCAACGTGTGCAAAACCGATTTCGCTAATGAAGTGGGCATATTCCGCAAAGCTGCGTGCTCGCTCCACGACCCGTGAGCATAACGAGCGCGCTGTAGCGATACGCCGATATCGACGCGTTAGACGACGGTTCGCCGGAGACGAGGAAAGCATGATGATAGCGAGAAGTTCCGGGGGGGGGGCGAAATTCAAGGCTGCCGCCGCTGCCCTGCTTGCCGCTGCCGTGCTGGTGACGTCAACTGGCTCACTCGCATTTTCCAATAACAAACTTGCCTATGCCGCCGATCTGAGCGACGGCGCATTATGCACTCCGACCAGCCAGTCGATGGGCACTGAAGCAAATCCTGCAACTGAGAGGGATTCCGGCGTTGCCACTTGGGTTGGCGGCGATATGTATGTCGGTAAGAAGTCCGACAACCTGACCAATGTTGACGGTCCTGATGCTTCATATTCCGCAGAAGCCGAAGGCTTGACTGTGGTCAACGGCAAGCTCATGCTGCATCCTCGGAAGAATTCGTGGAACGGCAAGGGCTTTCGTTTCGGCGTTGCCGGCTTCGGTACGCAGTATCGTCCCGCCGAAGGCAGCACCGCATTGGTAGTTGGCGGCAATACCGGAACCGTAATGGATAGTGCCACTTCCACCGCTGATGTGAAAGCGTGGAATAAGCCTGGTTTTATTGATGGACATTCGCACGTCGGCTCACTCTCCGGTAGCCAGTCGGATGTATGGGGCAGGGACGACACGTCGTCGATTGGCAGCTATAACGGTGCTTCCGTCAACTGGCAGAAGGACAAGTCCGGGAATACTCAGAACCAAGACGCCGGCAATCTGACCAAAGTTTCAGTCAAGGCTACCGATGGCGCCGCCGCCACTGACAAAGATTTTTCGAAGGATACGTTCTATCAAGGGTATGTGGTCGACGATATCGTTAGCCCGCTGGCCAAGCAAAATAATACCGGTACAGTGAGTTCAAGCATCTCCACGTTGTCTGGGCTTACTCGCCATAAGTACAACTATCACCAGGAAGGCACCAACGCCGCTAGCGGCATATCTTACACCTTCAAATACGACGACACCACCAAGCACGGTACCGGCCGCGGCATTGCTTCCGCAACGCCGTACACCAATCGCGAAAAGCTCATCACGTTCACCGGCACGAACAATGCCAGCATGGAGGTATTCAATCTCGATGCCAGCATGCTCAGCGACACCGATGAGAATGGCACCCTCTACCGTGGCGTAGGTTTCGCCTTTACGAACATCGCCGACACTGCATCTGTCGTAATCAATGTGACCGGCAACGCCGGTAATATCTCGTTCCACAACGGTTGGCAGTTCTGGTGGAACGGTGCGGAAATCTCCGATGGCTACTCCAACTTCAACAACACCGACGAGTTGAAGAAGAAGTCGGCTGCATACGACAAAGCCGCCCAGAAGATTCTATGGAATTTCAGCAATACCGATAACCTCACCATCTACGGTGGCGTGGCCAATGAGGACGGTACGAACACCAATGCCGATAAAATTACCCAGGATGATGCCGCCGCCGCGATGATGGGCAGCATTATCGTCAGGGGCAACTTCGAATCGCATGTTTCCACCAACGGCCGTGTGTACACGGGTGGCGACTTCTCCATGTACAACCCATACAAGGCATGGGTGTTCAATCAAGCCGGTGCGAACGATGGTGATTCCGCCTCTGTGCTCGACATGGATCAGGAGCGTCACAACTTCCCGTGGAACGGTTCGTACACCGAGTCCTGTTCCGCTATCGCGTGGCAGAAGGCCGATGAAAGCGGCACCCTGCTCGGTGGCACGACGTGGGCTGTGTACGGTAAGTACGATGATGCCGCAAGCGGAAAGAACGCACTGCTTACCGTGCAGGATAACGCGTTCTACGACAAGGACTCTGCCGATGGCCGGTTCACTGTGGAAGGTCTGAAGCCCAACGCAACCTACTACATCAAGGAAGTCTCCGCCGGCAACGATTACCAGCTGAATACGAACGTCTATTACGTAGCGACTGGGGACTCATCGGCAACGCCGGTCAATGTCACGCAATCGGTGACAAAGACGGACGGTGCTTATACGTACGGCAGCGCCGACATGACCGATGGCAAGATCGTCAACAAAAAGAACGGCCATGAGGTTTCTTGGTCGAAGGTCGATGCCGACACTAACAAGGAGCTTGCTGGCTCTCAATGGCAGATTCAGCAGGTGAAAGATGGCGCGGCCACTAAGAGCTGGAACGTCACAGACAACACCAGCAAAGCAACCGGCGTAACGGTCAATCCGACCTCAGCCACGTTGGATTCTACCAATGGGTGGAAGACCGATTTGACCGCAGCCGTCGATCCGAAGGATGCCTTGCAAGAGGTTGCATGGACGTTCACCGATAAAGATGGCAATGCTGTCGATTCGTCCACTGTTGCGGTATTGACCCGTACGGGTAATCTGAAAACCACCGTCACCGGTATCAGCAGCATTGATACCACTGTGTATGTGAAGGCATGCTCGGTCTCCAATCCTGAGGTGTGCAGCGCCCTGGTCACCATCAAGGTGAAAGCTATGAGCGTCAAGGATTTCACCGTCAAGGATTCCTCGAACCGGACTGTTGAGAACAATTCCACCATCACCGCTGCTGCAGTGGATAGCACGCTGACGTTCACCGCTTCCTCCACTCCGGCTGTCCCGATTACTTGGGAGTCGAGCAACAAGAGCGTGGCAACGGTTACTTCCAGCGGCGAGAACGGTCAGAAAGCAACCGTGACGATGACGGGATTCGGCTCTGCGGTCATCACCGCGAAGGCCGGCGACAAGAAGGTTTCGTTCACGGTCAAGGTGCCGTCTACCACGGTGTACTTCAAGAAGTCGTTGATGAATTGGTCGAAGTACTACGTGTACTACAACGCTGGCAACAATAACTGGAAGTTCGTGGAGATGAGCCAGAGCTGCGGTGATTATGTGTATGCCATATTGCCGAAGCAGTCGCCTGGTACGGAATTTTTGTTCCACGGTGACGATGAAAACACGAGCACCAACAAGTGGTACCAGGGGTCGAATAAGAGCGATTTCAAGTTCACGGGCAACGAAGTGCAAGTCGTGAACCTGTATAACGATTCACAGGTCTCCACCGCTCCGGCCGGCTGCCCTGCATCTGCCGCAGCTGCTGCCCAGTCGAATGATGCGGCGGTGCTCAACGAGAACGCCGTGGTGACGCCCGCCGATGACCCGCAGCCCAGTGATGCTGACGGTGTTGCCGAAAACGCTATTGACGATGGTGCAAAGGCCATTTCCTGCACGGCAGCCGACGGCGAGAACGGTCGGCCCGGCGTGAAGTGCGATATGGACACCGCGGCCGGCAAATTCAAGGTCGGTGGTCTGGATGCCGGCACGTACTGGCTCCATGAGACCACGGCTCCGGACGGATACACGATCAATAAGACCCTGTACCAATTCACGATTGATGCCAATGGCAACGTCACGTGGAACGGCGGTTGGGCCAGCGGCGAGGCGACTGGCGCCATCGATGAAAAGCTGAAGCCCGGTGACAACAACGCAATCTCGGACACCCCTACCGAAGTGACCTGGAACAAGGTCGACACCAAGGGCGGCAAACTTGCCGGTTCCCAGTGGAAGATCGTTGGTCCAAGCCCTGCAATGGACGTGTACTGCGTGGCCGACAACGTGACGGTTGATGCCAATGGTGCCACCACGCCGGCAGGCATCGAGTTCACAGGCTGCACTGGCGAAAAGCTGTCCGATGCCGCGAACACCGCAGACGAGGCCGGCGTCATCACGGTCAGGGGCCTGCCGGTCGGCAGGTACACGCTAACCGAGACTAAGGCTCCAGACGGCTACGTGGCAACAACCACGGTCTACACGCTTACCATCTCTGACACCGAAGCTTCCACCGTTGTGGCTCAGACCGCGACCGATAGGCCCACGACCCGTTCTGGCGGCAATCGCGAGGCTGCGGCCAATGTCCCCAACGCTTCGGCTCCGGTGAACATCCAAATCCCGGTAAAGAAGAGCGTGAAATACACGTCGTGGCCAAAGGACAGCAACGGCAACTACGTCAACTTCAACTTCAAGATTGAAGCGACCAAGTCGACTGTGGACGCGAACCCCGCCGCGCCGATGCCTGCCGAATGCAGTAGCAGCGACGCGACCAAGAATGACTGCACCATCTCCTTGGCTCCGAAGTCTGACGCTGATGATCTGTCCAACGTCATAGCCAAGTTCGGCAAGATGACGTTCACCGACGCAAACCTCGCGGCGGCAGCTGGCGACGCCAGCGACTACGCCAAGACCTACACCTACAAGATCACCGAGATTGTGCCAGATTCCGCCGACGCGGTGGAAAACCTGCGCTACTCGAAGGCGGAGTACCAAGTCGTAGTCACGGTCAAGCAAGCCAAGGATTCCAGCGGAAAGCTGTCCGGCTTGTCCGTCTCCGCCACGATGACACGCATCAAGGATGACTCCGGCAATGCCGAAGCTGGCGGCGGAAAGATGATCGGCACATGGTCATCAACGTCCACCGGCAGCAGCGCCGGAACTGCCGTCGAAGCAACCTTCGTGAACACCAAGGTGCTCACCGGCCTGCCCACCACGGGCGCCGACTGGACCGGACGCCTAGTGCTTCTGGTCGGCGACGGATTCATACTTGCTGGCGTTCTCATCGCCGGCGGATATCAACTGGCCAAACGTCGACGGGAGGAGGACTCCGACTGATTTTTCTCCCTGGGCCACTCGATTGGCCACTTACCAACACTCATAACTGAATAACCAATATTCAACACAATCTTCTTCTTCATTTCAGAGAAAGGAAGAGAGAAATGAACACCATATTCAAGAGGGTGATCTCCGGAGCCGCCGCTCTGGGCATCGCCGTCAGCGGTCTAGCCATAGGCGTCTCCACCGCGTATGCTGCGGATCCGACCACCGGCAGCATCACCATCAACAAGTCAGACACTGGTCAGGTGGATCACAGCTTCGATGGCTGGCACCTGGCATCGTTGACCAACGTCACCAAGGATAGTACTAACAAGATCAACGGCTTCCTCATCGATACCGATGACAATATGGTCAGAACCATTGTTGCCGCGATGACTAGCGATCAAAAGGTTGCATACGAGAAAGACGCCAACTACTACAGCACCGACAACGCCGTCGCCAACCCGATGGGGTACTTGGTCGAGAAGGTATTTAAGGATAAATCTGGCAAGGCGCTGAGCGAGCTGACCAGCCCGTGGGGCGGCGATAGCTCCACGCTGCGTGTGTTCGCCAAGTCGCTGTCCAAGGAACTTGCCAAGGCCGGTGCTCCCACTGCCGATAAGACCGGTGACAGCGCACTGAAGACCGGTGAGAACAAGGAACTCAAACAGGGCCTGTGGTTCCTCAAGGATGTCACGACCACGGATGACACCAAGGGTACCAACTCCATCCCGATCATCACGCCGACCACCTTCGATGGCGCCGGCAGCTGGGGCACGGTGACGTTGAAGAACACCACCCCGACCATCGACAAGAAGCTGGTTGATTCCAAGGGCGACGGCACCTACACGCCGAACACTCAGCCGGATTACGCAGTTGGCGATGATGTCTACTATGAGCTGACCTCCACCGTGCCGGTCTACACCGGCTACGACATCGATTCGACGATGATGGACGCAACCAAGACCCGTATCTTCAAGATCAATGACACCGCCAGTAAGGCGCTGACCGTGTCCGCCGACACCGTCATCGAATCTGTCAAGCTGACTCCTGCTCAGGGTACGGCCGTCACTCTGGTCAAGGACAAGGACTACACCGTTACCGTCGCTGGCTATGGCGATGTGAACACTCCTGACCCCGATGCCTACAAGGGCGGACACGTGACCACTATCGACCTTGGTAAGTACGTCAACAAGGCCGAGGGCTCTAAGTCCGCTACTGACGGCATCCTCGAAGGCGCCACCGTCACCGTGATCGTCAAGGCTAAGCTCAACAAGGATGCGCTGATTTCCAAGCCCGGCAATCTGCAGAAGAACCCGAACAAGGTCGACCTCGAATACTCCAACCACCCGGAAGAAGTGAACCACGCCCATAAGGTTCCTGGCCCGGAAGTGCCCGTGTATGCCTATAAGTTCGACATCTTGAAGACCGATAAGGCTGGTACCACTAAGCTGCCCGGCGCTAAGTTCACGATCAAGGCAGTCTCCGGTACCAGCAAGCACGACGGCAAGTACCTCGGTTCTTATGGCAAGGATGGCTGGAGCTACCTCGATAGCGAGCCGGCGGTCGCTGATACCGATGGTGTGTTCACCACTGGCACAGACGGTAAGATCAACGTCTCCGGCCTCGATGCCGGCACCTACGAGGTCCATGAGATTGCACCGCCGGACGGCTACACCGCGATTAGTCTGCCGAAGTTCCAGTTCACCATCACGCCGACCGTCGGCGATGAGGCCGCCGGATGCAAGACCATCACCGTCGTGGCGCTGAGCCTCGCGAAGGGCGCCGACGAGCGTGCCTCGCTGTCCCAGGACGGCAAGACGCTGAACATCTGGAACGCCAAGAACATCACCGAGCTGCCGAAGACCGGTGGCGTTGGTCTGGCCATGATTGTGGCCGTCGGCGCACTGTTCATCGCGGCCTCCGGTATCTTCGCCCTCCGCGCTCGCCGCAAGGCCTGAGCGGACACGCCTAGATAGCTAAGGAACGGCGGCCAGCGCACCGCACTTACCCCTCGCAAACCGCCGTTCCTGCTCCGTCTCCGGCCGCATCGTCTTGTTCCCGATCGATGCGCC
>OBZD01001023.1_pt1 | contig 10457 bp, 9 predicted proteins | sample 1501551 | NCBI WGS metagenome assembly OBZD01 (sample SAMEA2580221, study PRJEB22360) | human gut metagenome | biome: human gut; feature: human-associated habitat; material: faeces | place: Denmark | collected 2008/2010 | reverse complement strand
TAAAGACAAATTTTATCAGTGGAACGAATCGAATGATTATTATGTTTCCTGTGATTGCGATAAAGACAATGTCAGAAGTGGCCGATGGGCATTCGCCGCGGATTCACCGTTAGTCTATTTAGGCGACAACTGGTACAAAATTAATGACTATCTTGCCGCCAAAGTTTTATTGCAGGTTAAAGGCAGTTCTCCTACTGCGGTTCCTTTCGAAAACGTGGGCACAGGGGGGGATACCCGATGGCATATTTGCGACCCTGGCGGTCAACGTTTAGGTGGGCAGGGGGCAAGCGGTAATAGCGGTAGCTTTTCCCTGAAAATATTGCAGCCGTTCGTTGGCTCGGTCGTCATTCCTCCTATGGCGCTGGCGCGATTATATGAATGCTACAACATACCCGCAGGTGATTCCTGCACGACTACAGGTACACCGGTTTTAGTGTATTACCTGTCTGGTACGATCAATTCACTTGGCTCATGTTCCGTCAATGCCGGAGAGACAATTGAAGTTGATTTAGGTGATGTCTTCGCTGCCAATTTCCGTGTTGTAGGGCATAAACCTCTTGGGGCCAGAACGGCAGAACTTGCAATTCCAGTCAGGTGTAACACGGGAAACGCGGGATTAGTTAATGTCAACCTGAGTCTGACGGCAACCACAGACCCCAGCTATCCCCAGGCGATTAAGACGTCACGTCCTGGCGTGGGCGTGGTGGTGACCGATAGCCAGAACAACATTATTTCCCCTGCTGGTGGAACATTACCGCTCTCTATTCCTGATGATGCAGACAGTATCGCGCGAATGAATGTCTATCCAGTCAGCACGACAGGTGTACCACCAGAAACCGGGCGATTTGAAGCCACGGCAACGGTGAGAATAAATTTTGATTAACGCGTGAACGTATGAAGAAAAAAACGATATTTCAGTGCGTTATCTTGTTCTTTAGCATTCTTAACATCCATGTCGGGATGGCTGGGCCTGAACAAGTTAGTATGCATATTTATGGGAATGTGGTCGATCAGGGCTGTGATGTCGCCACCAAAAGTGCATTACAAAATATTCATATTGGTGATTTTAATATCAGTGATTTTCAGGCCGCGAATACCGTAAGCACTGCTGCTGATTTGAATATCGATATCACCGGTTGTGCCGCTGGTATTACTGGCGCGGACGTCCTTTTTAGCGGCGAGGCTGACACCCTTGCGCCGACACTGCTCAAACTAACTGACACAGGCGGAAGCGGTGGTATGGCAACGGGGATTGCCGTGCAAATTCTTGATGCGCAAAGTCAGCAAGAAATCCCGCTCAATCAGGTCCAGCCTCTTACGCCCTTAAAAGCCGGGGATAACACACTCAAATATCAACTTCGTTATAAGTCCACAAAGGCGGGAGCAACGGGCGGTAATGCGACGGCGGTTCTCTATTTTGATCTGGTTTACCAGTGAAGGAGTGATGTTGAAACGGATAATCTGGATTCTGTTCTTATTGGGATTAACGTGGGGCTGTGAGCTATTTGCCCATGATGGCACGGTCAACATTAGCGGATCGTTTCGCCGTAATACATGCGTGCTGGCACAGGATAGCAAGCAAATCAATGTGCAGTTAGGCGATGTCTCGCTGACACGTTTTTCTCATGGGAATTATGGCCCGGAGAAATCTTTCATCATTAATTTGCAGGATTGCGGAACAGATGTCAGCACGGTTGACGTCACCTTTTCAGGAACCCCCGACGGAGTGCAGAGCGAAATGTTGTCCATTGAAAGTGGTACGGATGCAGCCAGCGGGCTGGCAATTGCGATTCTGGATGATGCGAAGATATTGATTCCGCTTAACCAGGCGAGTAAAGACTACAGCCTACATAGCGGTAAGGTGCCATTAACTTTTTATGCGCAATTGCGACCTGTCAATAGCGATGTGCAGTCGGGTAAAGTGAATGCCAGCGCGACATTTGTACTTCATTATGACTAATACGTGGAACAGATTGGCGCTCTTGATTTTCGCCGTTTTATCGCTGCTGGTGGCGGGTGAATTGCAGGCAGGAGTGGTGGTCGGCGGAACGCGATTTATCTTTCCGGCAGACAGAGAATCGATATCTATTTTACTGACTAATACCAGTCAGGAATCCTGGCTTATTAACAGTAAAATCAACCGCCCAACGCGTTGGGCCGGGGGGGAAGCGTCGACAGTGCCAGCACCATTACTGGCCGCTCCGCCACTTATTCTCCTGAAGCCCGGTACGACAGGCACGTTGCGCTTGCTGAGAACGGAAAGCGACATCTTGCCTGTGGATCGCGAAACGCTATTTGAGTTAAGCATTGCCAGCGTGCCATCCGGCAAAGTTGAAAATCAGAGCGTAAAAGTGGCGATGCGCTCGGTATTTAAACTGTTCTGGCGACCCGAAGGTTTGCCGGGCGACCCGCTGGAAGCTTATCAACAATTACGCTGGACACGGAATTCGCAGGGTGTACAACTCACTAACCCAACGCCTTATTACATTAACCTGATTCAGGTGAGTGTAAATGGTAAAGCGTTAAGTAATGTGGGAGTTGTGCCGCCTAAAAGCCAGCGTCAGACAAGCTGGTGTCAGGTAATCGCACCGTGTCATGTCGCCTGGCGGGCGATAAATGATTACGGCGGGTTGAGTGCAAAGAAGGAGCAAAATCTGCCCTGAAACAGGTTCGGAAAACGTTTGCGTTTTTTTTGCCGCAGGTCAATTCCCTTTTGGTCCGAACTCGCACATAATACGCCCCCGGTTTGCACACCGGGAATCCAGGAGAGTTCATGTACTACCCCTTCGTTCGTAAAGCCCTTTTCCAGCTCGATCCAGAGCGCGCTCATGAGTTTACTTTTCAGCAATTACGCCGTATTACAGGAACGCCGTTTGAAGCACTGGTGCGGCAGAAAGTGCCTGCGAAACCTGTTAACTGCATGGGCCTGACGTTTAAAAATCCGCTTGGTCTGGCAGCCGGTCTTGATAAAGACGGGGAGTGCATTGACGCGTTAGGCGCGATGGGATTTGGATCGATCGAGATCGGTACCGTCACGCCACGTCCACAGCCAGGTAATGACAAGCCGCGTCTCTTTCGTCTGGTAGATGCCGAAGGTTTGATCAACCGTATGGGCTTTAATAATCTTGGCGTTGATAACCTCGTAGAGAACGTAAAAAAGGCCCATTATGACGGCGTCCTGGGTATTAACATCGGCAAAAATAAAGATACGCCAGTGGAGCAGGGCAAAGATGACTATCTGATTTGTATGGAAAAAATCTATGCCTATGCGGGATATATCGCCATCAATATTTCATCGCCGAATACCCCAGGATTACGCACGCTGCAATATGGTGAAGCGCTGGATGATCTCTTAACCGCGATTAAAAATAAGCAAAATGATTTGCAAGCGATGCACCATAAATATGTGCCGATCGCAGTGAAGATCGCGCCGGATCTTTCTGAAGAAGAATTGATCCAGGTTGCCGATAGTTTAGTTCGCCATAATATTGATGGCGTTATTGCAACCAATACCACACTCGATCGTTCTCTTGTTCAGGGAATGAAAAATTGCGATCAAACCGGTGGCTTAAGTGGTCGTCCGCTTCAGTTAAAAAGCACCGAAATTATTCGCCGCTTGTCACTGGAATTAAACGGTCGCTTACCGATCATCGGTGTTGGCGGCATCGACTCGGTTATCGCTGCGCGTGAAAAGATTGCTGCGGGTGCCTCACTGGTGCAAATTTATTCTGGTTTTATTTTTAAAGGTCCGCCGCTGATTAAAGAAATCGTTACCCATATCTAATTATTTCTTCGAATTCCTCTTTATAAGATAATCAGGGCTTTATTTTCAGCCCTGGTTGTTTTATATTCATCGCTGTTGCTTATTTAGACATTTTGTACTTTTATTGTTGAGGTTATTAAGCGAAGCGACAATGGATTGTGTTGCTGCGGTTTTATAGGGTAGGGGAGAGGCAGATGCGAATTAAACCAGACGATAACTGGCGTTGGTATTACGATGAAGAGCACGATCGAATGATGCTCGATTTAGCCAATGGTATGCTATTTCGCTCACGTTTTGCGCGCAAGATGTTGACTCCAGATGCCTTTTCTCCCGCAGGCTTTTGCGTTGACGACGCCGCGCTCTATTTCTCTTTTGAAGAAAAGTGCCGCGATTTTAATTTATCTAAAGAACAAAAAGCCGAACTGGTGCTGAATGCACTGGTAGCAATTCGCTATCTCAAACCGCAAATGCCGAAAAGCTGGCATTTTGTTTCCCATGGTGAAATGTGGGTGCCCATGCCGGGCGATGCGGCCTGCGTTTGGTTGAGCGATACTCACGAGCAGGTCAATTTGCTGGTCGTTGAATCTGGCGAAAATGCCGCACTATGCCTGCTGGCACAACCCTGCGTTGTTATTGCGGGTCGCGCGATGCAGTTGGGCGACGCCATTAAAATCATGAACGACAGGCTGAAACCGCAGGTTAATGTTGACAGCTTCAGCCTCGAACAGGCAGTCTAACGCGCCAACTTAAGTGCAGTCTTCGGTACACAGCTACAGCAAAGAATGGTGCCATCATCGCCCATTGCTGATTTTTTCAGCGGCGTGACTTCGCCTTCTAAAAGCTGAACACGGCAACTTCCACAAATGCCCGCGCGGCAAGAATAAGGGATACGAATTCCCTGATTTTCTAATTGCTCCAGCAACACCTGTTGGTTATTTCCACGAAATGCCTGTCCCTGCCAGTCAATATCTACATTTGCGTCCGGTTGTTGCGTGATGTTGGCGGTATCATCAGCGGCAGCTGCGCCGTAAATTTTTGCCGGAGCCGTTGCCAGAATTTCCACCTCATCGCCAACGCGAATCACGCCGCTATTACGGACAATTAAATTCTGACCAAAATCGACATCGCCGTTATCCTGGGCAGTGCGGAAAGATTGCAATGTTTTTAATGGTTCGCCTGCCGGATGTTTTTGCCCTTTTTCTGGGCTGACGGTGGTGAAAATACAGCGGCTACAAGGTTTAACCACATCAAACACCACATCACCAATGCGAATCACTTTCCAGCGATCTTCTTCCCAGGCTGACGCGCCGGAAACCACCAGATTGGGGCGGAATTGCTCCATTTTTACACTGGCCGGACAACGTTGTTGGAGATCACGTAACGAGGCTTCGTTAGCAAGAAGGTAAGGATAGCCATCAGCAAATGACAGAGGTACAGTGTTGTGGCGTTTCACGCGCCGGGTCATTTGTGGCCCCACCCAGCGTAATTGCACTTCGCGGGAGAAAAATCCACTTAGCCATTTGTTGATCGCGTCTGGCGCAATTCGCGCGGTAAAATGTGTGCCCCAAACTTCGGTTGGTGCGTCTTGTGTGGCGAAATCAGCAAAACGAACATATGCGCTACTGCCATCTGGTGCGGTGAGATGCAAGCCATCATGCACAGGTGAAGGAGTAAACCGTACCATCTGGGGAAACTGGCGAGCGGTAATAAACGTACCGTCAGGTTCCGTGATCATAAAGATGCGATCGAAGGCCAGACCACTGACATCTGCCAGAGCATGTGTAAGACCAATGCCGCGCATCGATTTAACAGGATGAATAAAAAGCCGGATTAATGTCGCCACGGTGCGGTCCTCAAATGAAAATAAGCCCTCAACTTTATGACATGACGCGCTTATTAGCTATAATGCGCAACAATTTTCTTAGAGTAAAAGTGACAATATGAATTCTCTGTTTGCCAGTACGGCCCGTGGGCTGGAAGAGCTGTTAAAAACTGAACTGGAAAACCTGGGGGCCGTTGAATGCCAGGTGGTTCAGGGTGGGGTCCATTTCAAGGGCGACACACGGCTTGTTTACCAGAGCCTGATGTGGAGCCGCCTGGCCTCGCGTATTATGTTGCCGCTGGGCGAGTGTAAGGTTTACAGCGATTTAGACCTCTATCTCGGTGTTCAGGCGATCAACTGGACAGAGATGTTTAATCCTGGCGCGACCTTCGCTGTCCACTTCAGTGGTTTGAATGACACCATCCGCAACAGTCAGGAATGAAAGTGAAAGACGCGATCGTCGATGCTTTCACGCGGAAAAATCTGCCGCGTCCAAATGTTGATCGCGATGCGCCGGATATCCGCGTTAACGTCTGGCTGCATAAAGAAACCGCCAGTATCGCTCTTGATCTGAGTGGTGATGGTTTACATCTGCGTGGCTATCGCGATCGTGCTGGTATTGCGCCGATCAAAGAAACCCTGGCAGCCGCTATTGTGATGCGATCCGGCTGGCAGCCAGGAACACCGCTGCTCGATCCGATGTGTGGTTCCGGTACGTTGCTGATTGAAGCAGCGATGCTGGCGACCGATCGCGCACCAGGCTTGCACCGTGGGCGTTGGGGCTTTAGCGGCTGGGCGCAGCATGATGAAGCTATCTGGCAGGAAGTGAAAGCGGAAGCGCAAACTCGCGCCCGTAAAGGCCTGGCTGAGTATAGCTCTCATTTTTACGGTTCGGACAGCGACGCACGGGTGATTCAACGTGCACGCACTAACGCCCGTCTTGCGGGGATTGGTGAACTGATCACCTTTGAGGTGAAAGATGTCGCGCAACTGACCAATCCGCTGCCGAAAGGGCCGTACGGCACAGTGTTGAGCAACCCGCCATACGGGGAACGTCTGGACAGCGAACCGGCGCTGATTGCGCTGCATAGCCTGCTGGGTCGGATCATGAAAAACCAGTTTGGTGGCTGGAATCTCTCTTTGTTTAGTGCCTCGCCGGATCTGCTAAGCTGCTTGCAGCTGCGTGCAGACAAACAGTACAAGGCGAAAAACGGCCCGCTGGACTGCGTACAGAAAAATTACCACGTTGCCGAAAGCACTCCAGACAGCAAACCGGCGATGGTAGCGGAAGACTACACCAACCGCCTGCGTAAGAACCTCAAAAAATTCGAGAAGTGGGCTCGCCAGGAAGGGATTGAATGTTACCGCCTGTATGACGCCGATCTGCCAGAATATAACGTTGCCGTTGACCGTTATGCCGACTGGGTGGTGGTGCAGGAGTATGCGCCGCCAAAAACTATTGATGCTCACAAAGCGCGTCAGCGTCTGTTCGATATTATCGCTGCAACCATTTCGGTACTGGGGATTGCGCCAAACAAACTGGTGCTGAAAACCCGTGAACGCCAGAAGGGCAAAAACCAATACCAGAAACTGGGCGAGAAGGGCGAGTTTCTTGAAGTTACCGAATATAACGCTCACTTGTGGGTGAACCTGACGGATTATCTCGATACTGGTCTGTTCCTCGATCACCGCATCGCCCGTCGTATGCTCGGTCAGATGAGCAAAGGCAAAGATTTCCTCAACCTGTTCTCTTATACCGGCAGCGCCACCGTGCATGCGGGATTAGGCGGTGCACGCAGCACCACCACCGTGGATATGTCGCGTACTTATCTGGAATGGGCAGAACGCAACCTGCGTCTGAATGGCCTGACCGGGCGTGCGCATCGCCTGATTCAGGCCGATTGCCTGGCGTGGCTGCGTGAGGCAAATGAACAGTTCGATCTGATCTTTATCGATCCGCCAACCTTCTCTAACTCAAAACGAATGGAAGATGCGTTTGATGTTCAGCGCGATCATCTGGCGCTGATGAAAGATTTGAAACGTCTGCTGCGTGCAGGTGGGACGATCATGTTCTCGAACAACAAACGTGGCTTCCGTATGGATCTCGACGGCCTGGCAAAACTGGGACTGAAAGCACAAGAAATTACGCAAAAAACGCTCTCCCAGGATTTCGCCCGTAACCGCCAGATCCACAACTGCTGGCTGATTACCGCAGCCTGAAAGGAATAGTAATGTCATTAATCAGTATGCATGGCGCATGGCTGTCGTTCAGCGACGCGCCGCTTCTCGATAACGCAGAACTGCATATCGAAGATAACGAACGTGTTTGTCTGGTGGGCCGCAACGGCGCAGGCAAATCGACGTTAATGAAAATCCTCAACCGTGAACAAGGGCTGGATGACGGTCGCATTATTTACGAGCAAGATTTGATTGTAGCGCGTCTGCAACAGGATCCGCCGCGTAACGTTGAGGGTAGCGTTTATGATTTCGTTGCCGAAGGCATTGAAGAACAAGCGGAATATCTGAAACGCTATCACGATATTTCGCGCCTGGTGATGAACGACCCGAGCGAGAAAAATCTCAACGAACTGGCGAAGGTTCAGGAACAGCTGGATCACCACAACCTGTGGCAGCTGGAAAACCGCATCAACGAAGTGCTGGCGCAACTGGGGTTAGATCCTAACGTTGCGCTGTCGTCGCTTTCCGGCGGCTGGTTGCGTAAAGCGGCATTAGGACGCGCGCTGGTGAGTAATCCGCGCGTGCTGTTGCTTGATGAACCGACAAACCACCTGGATATTGAAACCATCGACTGGCTGGAAGGGTTTTTGAAAACTTTCAACGGGACGATTATTTTCATCTCCCACGACCGTTCGTTTATCCGCAATATGGCGACGCGCATTGTTGATCTCGATCGCGGCAAGCTGGTGACCTATCCAGGGAATTACGACCAGTACCTGCTGGAAAAAGAAGAAGCCCTGCGCGTGGAAGAATTACAAAATGCCGAGTTCGATCGCAAACTGGCGCAGGAAGAGGTGTGGATCCGCCAGGGGATCAAAGCACGCCGTACCCGTAATGAAGGCCGCGTACGCGCCCTGAAAGCGATGCGTCGCGAACGTGGTGAACGTCGCGAAGTGATGGGTACCGCAAAGATGCAGGTGGAAGAGGCCAGCCGCTCCGGTAAAATCGTTTTCGAAATGGAAGACGTTTGCTACCAGGTTAACGGTAAGCAACTGGTGAAAGATTTTTCTGCCCAGGTTCTACGTGGCGACAAAATTGCCCTGATTGGTCCGAATGGGTGCGGCAAAACCACGCTGCTAAAACTGATGCTCGGTCAGCTTCAAGCGGACAGCGGGCGTATTCACGTTGGCACCAAACTGGAAGTGGCTTATTTCGATCAGCACCGCGCGGAACTGGATCCCGATAAAACGGTGATGGATAACCTTGCCGAAGGTAAGCAAGAGGTGATGGTTAACGGCAAGCCACGCCACGTATTGGGCTATTTGCAGGACTTTCTGTTCCATCCGAAACGGGCGATGACGCCGGTACGTGCGCTTTCTGGCGGTGAGCGGAACCGCTTGCTGCTGGCGCGTTTGTTCCTCAAACCAAGCAACTTATTGATTCTTGACGAACCGACCAACGATCTTGATGTCGAAACGCTGGAACTGCTGGAAGAACTGATCGACAGCTATCAGGGCACGGTATTGCTGGTTAGCCACGATCGTCAGTTTGTCGATAACACCGTTACAGAATGTTGGATCTTCGAAGGCGGCGGTAAAATTGGTCGTTATGTCGGCGGTTATCATGATGCCCGTGGTCAGCAAGAGCAGTATGTGGCGCTCAAACAGCCTGCGGTGAAAAAAACCGAAGAAGCCGCCGCGGCAAAAGCAGAAACTGTAAAACGCAGCAGTAGCAAACTAAGCTATAAATTGCAGCGCGAACTGGAGCAGCTACCGCAATTGCTCGAAGATCTGGAGGCGAAGCTGGAAGCCCTACAGACGCAAGTGGCGGATGCTTCCTTCTTCAGTCAGCCGCATGAGCAGACGCAAAAAGTGCTTGCTGATATGGCTGCTGCAGAGCAGGAGCTGGAGCAAGCCTTTGAACGCTGGGAGTATCTTGAAGCGTTAAAAAATGGTGGCTGATCGCAAAATAGTCGATTTAAACAGAGACAGCTGACAACGGTAAAATTGCCTGATGAACTGGGTTTATCAGGCATGAAAACCAACACTTTGTTAGTCATCTGTAAAATAGCGCATCATTAAGGAGTACCAATGTGCGAACATCATCATGCCGCGAAGCACATCCTGTGCTCGCAGTGTGACATGCTGGTGGCGTTACCGCGCCTTGAGCATGGTCAGAAAGCGGCATGTCCCCGGTGTGGCACAACGTTAACCGTGGCGTGGGATGCCCCTCGGCAGCGTCCCACCGCCTATGCGTTGGCTGCACTGTTCATGCTGTTGCTGTCCAACTTGTTTCCTTTTGTGAATATGAACGTTGCAGGAGTTACCAGTGAAATTACATTACTGGAAATTCCCGGCGTGCTTTTTTCTGAGGACTACGCCAGCCTCGGCACCTTTTTCCTGTTGTTTGTGCAACTGGTTCCCGCGTTTTGTCTGATAACCATTCTGTTACTGGTGAATCGCGCGGAATTACCGGTCCGTTTAAAAGAGCAACTGGCACGGGTGCTTTTTCAACTCAAAACCTGGGGAATGGCGGAGATTTTCCTCGCGGGTGTGCTGGTCAGTTTCGTTAAACTGATGGCTTACGGCAGCATTGGGGTAGGCAGCAGCTTTCTCCCCTGGTGTTTATTTTGTGTCCTGCAACTGCGCGCTTTTCAGTGCGTTGATCGTCGCTGGTTATGGGACGACATCGCCC
>OBZD01001015.1_pt1 | contig 10513 bp, 11 predicted proteins | sample 1501551 | NCBI WGS metagenome assembly OBZD01 (sample SAMEA2580221, study PRJEB22360) | human gut metagenome | biome: human gut; feature: human-associated habitat; material: faeces | place: Denmark | collected 2008/2010 | reverse complement strand
GCTGAAACTGAGGAGATATCACGCCTCCTACCTTCGGAAGCCTGACCATGCCTCCGTGAAAATGTCCTGACAAGACCAGATCACACCCCCACTTGGAATACTGTCTGAAGTAGTTTGGATTGTGGGCCAGGAGCACCTGAAAAAATTCCGGATCTGCATCTCCGAGCGTATCGGTCATTTCCTCCGACGAAGGCGGTGCAGGATGGAACTTGCGGTACTGTTTTTCTTCCATATCAAAAGCTGTCAGGCAGATGGCAGAAATTCCGCTGTCTACCATGATACTTTCATTGGACAGATGAACGACTCCGCATTCTTTGAGCTGGTGGACATATTCTTTATAGGCCACTCCGTAAACTTCTTCATTTCTTTTGAGCCTCAGTTCATGGTTCCCGTCAGCATAATAGATACGGTATCTCCGGGAGAGTTCTCTCATCAGATCCAGCGCGACTTCATAAGACGAGTCCACCCTGCTCACGAGCATATCCCCGCCCACAAAAACGGCATCCGGGCTGCATCCGTCAATCATGTCAATCAATGCCTTATTCTGGTAGTCAAATTCGTTGCAGTGCAGATCCGTCAGGAACACGATTTTATAGCCGTCAAATTCCTCCGGCAGTTTTGCAGAAACAACCGTATATTCTTCCAACGACAGGTTTTGATTTTCATTCATACTCGCAAAACATACAGCCGTCCCCAATATTACGGCCGCAGTTAAAATTATAAACAACATACTCTCTCACTTTCCCGTTATTTGGAAGTCCCATATCTATAAAGGCCATTCCCGTACCTTTCTTGACAGTCCGGGTATACCTTTCCCTATTTTACTAAATAATTTGAAAAAAAACAAGAGGGACGGATGCCTCACCCGGGCTTCCGTCCCCCATTGTCCATTGTTATGAAAAATAATATTTATTCTGTAATAGAAATTGTGCTTCCAACTTTTAATGTCGGCACATCTGTTTTCTCTACACAGATGCTTCCCGGAAGGCATTCTCCGCTTCCGTTGAATGAGTATGTCACGTGTCCCAAGTTGTTCAGGTTTTCTCTGGCAACATCTCCAACCATGGTAATCTTGTATTCCTGTCCGTCGATCACGAGCTTATTGCCCGGTTTGATCTCTCCCTGAACCGGAGTCACCTCTACGGAATAGCAGAAATCTTTTAAAGTATCCGGAGCGTTGTCCCCAAATGTTACGAAGATTCCCTCTCCAACAAATGCTTCTACCTGATCTCCCATTCCTTTGATCGTTGTCTGATAAATCATGTTCTTCTTCCTTTCCTGCTAAAGCTGAATTATTTGTATAATCCAATACTTGCTACGAATGCTACGAGCACACGCGGCACACCTATTATGAACCTTGAGTATAGCACAGAAGGCACACCGACTTCAACTGTTTCCGGATCTGCTTCCGCAAGTCCCAGGCCTACCGGGATGAAGTCACAGGCACACTGTGTGTTGATGGCAAACAGTGCCGGCAGTGCAAGTCCAGGTGCAATGTTTCCTTTTCCGATTTCCACACCGATCAGAGTACCGATGATCTGAGCAATAACGGCTCCAGGTCCTAACAGACAGGACAGGAACGGGATAGAACAGATCAGTCCAAGGATCACAAGTCCCACGATATTTCCGCAAAGTGGCTTTAACATCTGTGCAAACCAGTTACCGAAACCGGAGCCCTGGATAATACCGATCAGCAGTGACACGAACCCCATGAACGGGAGAATCGTATGTAATACGGTGTTTACGGATTCTTTCGCAGCCGCGTTGAATGTCGCTACGACTTTACCTGCACCCATACCGATCTTCTGGATGAAGCTGGATTTCTTTCCGCCGTTTCCGCCCATCTGCTCTGAAACTTTCTTGTCTGCACTGTATTTGAATTCTCTCTCTTCTGTCTTAGGCGCCTCTGATCTGATCGGAGCCGCAGACCCGTCTGCTGCGCTGGATCTGTTCATGCCGACACCGGATACATAGATGTCTTCTGTGATGTACTTCGCCATCGGTCCGGATTTTCCAACCGGGTTTACATTGATGGTAGGAATTCTTTTCTGAGGGTAAATACCGCAGCGAAGAGTTCCTCCGCAGTCGATGATTACAAGGAAAATTTCCTTTTCCGGCACGGTTGTCTTAAATCCGTTTACTGCACGGCATCCGGTAAGGTCTACGATCTTCTGAACGATATCAGGTTCTGCTCCTCCTCCGGTGATGAATAATAAAACGTCTTTTCCTTACGGTTAAAGGTCCGCCGAATCCGCCGCTTCCTTTTTCAATTTTAATTGCTCTGTATTCTGCCATGATGAATCCTCCTTTTCTCTCTTTATTGATCCTCTAACTTAATCTCGTTGCTCAGTTCGATTCCCTGCTGTTTCATAACGATCTTTGTCGTAAAGTCTGTCACCCATCCGGCAAAGAAGTTCATGACAAGACCGACTAACAGGTACCTCAGTGCAAGGTCTGTTTCGTTTAAACCGAGTTTCTGGATTCCAGCCGCAATTCCCATGTAGATGAAGATTTCACCCGGATTGATATGAGGGAAAATACCGCTGTTTGTATGGCAGTGATAAGCTGCTGAAGCATAGTAGCTTGGTTTCTGGCGTTCCGGCAGGAATTTACCCATGGAAAGCGCCATAGGGTTACCTAACATGAAGGCTGCGATAAATGGCAGCACCCCGTAAGCCAAAATAACATTTTTAGAGCACACTTTCGCAAATTTGTTGATCCTGTCCTGTCCGACCAGTGCGATGATGGTATTCATTAAAATAAGTAACAGTAATACCTTCGGTACAATTCCTGATACCCAGCCGATAAAAGTCTGGGCCCCAGTGTCAAATAATCCCATAAATCCTGACGCAAATTTTACAATAACGTTCATATATATTTCTCCTTCCTATTTACAGGCTTTTCTGGATTTGCCGAGAAGCATGTCCGCAATTCTCGTCAAGAGTCCCGGCGTCTCCACTACTTCGCCTCCGTCCATGATCGTGTTGTAGTTGGAGGCTGCATTCAAAACGGATCTTCTCAAAGAATATTCCATGCCTTTGCAGTCTTCTTTCGTAATCAGTCCCACATTCTTTCCGTTGAAATCATCAAACTTTTTAAATCGTGCAAAGATTGTAAATCCCCGCATGAAACATCCTTCTTTGATCATGCCACGCTTATCAATTGCAAACATCACCATAGCTCCGGCATGAAAACCGCCTTTGCTTTTTCCAATCGCCACTCTTCCGATCTTTCTCAATCTTCCGTAGTGGACGTTAAAGCCCTTCATCTGAACCATTGAAAACAGAAACTGCAGTATAAATGCCGTCAGCAGCGCACCTGCAATCAATAAATAGTATGACATACGCATCCTCCTTAACTTTATTTAAAAATATTGTTCTCTTCCACAAAATATAGAAGTAATTCCCTGTAAGTCTTCATCTGCCGAAGCTTCTTCACCACGTCCGGATCATGGGCGATCGCCAGCATATTGTCATAGAGCTGGATCAGCACGGAATCATTTTTCATTTCTTCCGGGATGGCCAGCAAAAACACCAGCTGAAGCTCGTCCTCCCCTTTTGCCTTCTCTTTTTCCGGAAATACACCGAAGGCAAGGGTCAGCTTTTGCAGTTTATTCGTCGTATGAGGAAAAGCAATATTTTTTTCAAATATCATTGTCGATTCCTGTTCCCGAATGCGGAGTCTCTCCTCAAAGCCGTCGTCCACAAGTCCCTGTTTAAACAGCTCTTCGGTCATCATGTCCACATTCTCTTCGTAGCCAAGATCCGGCCTAAGCACAAAGAACCGTTCCTCGTCCAGCATGTTTAGAAACACTGAATCAATTCCCCGGCGGATCGGTATTCCCATCTCCGCCATGTTTTTTACACTTTCCACTTTGCTTTTCAGCAGATTCTTGTCGAACACCTCATCGATGTCGATGATCGGTGTCGGCCCTTTTGTCTTTAAATTTGTTGTCGTAATAATCAAGTCGTAGGAATCTTCTTTTTCCGCTTCAAAATCTCCATTGAAATAGTAATCGATGACCGGTTCCACCTCAAAAATATTTTTCAGCTGGCTGGCGATCAGTCTTCCGATAATCTTTCCTGACCCGCATACAATGGCAATTCTGTACTGCTTCTGTTCCGGCGCCTGTTCTAAAAGAAACACGCCGAAATACATCGCCAGAAATCCCAGCTCGTCCTTCGTCACCTCGACTCCGGTCCTCGTCTCGATGACATCTTTGGCAATGCCGGCCATCGTGTAGGCAACGGAGTATTCATCTTTTACTTCTTCCACCAGGGCATTCCGGATATGAAATCCATATTTCAGCCGGTTGATCATGAAAAATACATGATAGACAAAATCGTCAAACAGTTCATTTACGATCACTGTGACACCGATTTCATCCTGGATACGGTCTAAAATCTCGATGATCAGATCCGCCGCCTCCTCTGAAATCTGGATATAATTTTCTATCCCCTCGGTGTTTACCGGAGTCCTCATCCCTGCGATCGGCAGGCAGAGGAAAATCCTTTCCGGCTTCGGTATTTTGAATGGAACAGCCTCTTCCACTTTGTCCGCAAATTCGTCCGCAATCTCGTATACTTTGCTGTCATAAAGCTCCAGATACCTGTGGTCCAGAGACTCAATCGTATGTCCGTTCCCAAGGCGGTCGACCATGACTACAAAAGCCCTGAAAAATTGTCCGAATCCCAAAGCATCCAGAGAATATTCTGTCTGCATATCGTACAAAAGCTGCCTTAACTGGCTGCCCAGCGGATAGTTCAGATAAATCTGCTCATAGACATTTTCCAGGAGAAACAGGCGAATCTTAATCTCTTCCCCGCAAAGGGAGAGCCCTGTGTTTGCCTTTCCTTCCACTGTCAGATCATACTTTTTTATCTGTTCCCGGATACGGTTTAAATCTCCGACGGTAGTCGTTCTCCCTACCTTCATCTCCTCCGACAGGTCATCGATCAGATATGGCTTTTTGGCATCCATCAGCTGCCAGAAAATATACGCCATCCTTGTCTGAGGGGAATTAAAATATTCTTCCTGTTCGTATATCTTGTCTCGGATCTCCTCATAACCCTTCTGATCGAATACAATAAGCTTATACTGTCCTTTTTTATTGCTGATGACTGCATATCCGCCCATCAGGCAGTTCAGCTCTTTTACATCGTTCCGCACAGTCTTTGTGGAAACGCTGAGCTTTGCCGCAATGCGGTCTACGTCGGAGGAATCCTGTACCTCCACGTTCCTTAACAGAGCAGCCATTCTGTTTTCATCATTAAAAAGTTTCATAAGCTTACCTAATACCACCTTTTCTCCGTATGCAGATTAACCTCTTGTCTTTCCGCCGGCTACATTGATGGTCACACCGTGTACATAAGAAGATCTTTTGCTTGCCAGATATACACACATGTCTGCCACTTCGGAGAGCTTTCCGGATCTTCCGAGCGGTGTTGTTGACGTCTTGCTGTAGCCCGCTCTTAAGTCATCCACTGTGATCCCTCTTGTGTACGCCAGCGCTGATTCATACGCCAGTGTCCTTAATCCCGTCGCTTCCATGATGCCCGGTGCCACGCCTACTACGCGCACTCCCTGTTTCCCTAGTTCTTTTGCCCAGCTCCTCGTCAGGGAATTCACTGCGTTCTTTGTCGCCGCGTACACGCTCTGTCCCTCGGACCCTTCCAGTCCGCTCTCTGAAGACATGTTGATGATGACTCCCTCTCCCTTTTCCACAAGAAGTCTTCCGACCGCCTGTGCACAGAAGAACACTCCCTTTAAATTGACGCTGCATACTTTATCCCATACTGCTTCGTCCAGTTCATACTGTCCTTTCGGCTCTTTCGGGTCTACCAGGAGTCTCGGGATATTGATCCCCGCGTTGTTTACCAGTACATCCACGGTTCCGAATGTATCCACCACTTCTTTTGCCATGGCATCCACATCTTTTGCACTGGTCACGTCTGTCTTCACGTAATGGAACCTGCCGGCTGCAGTGTCAAACTCCGGCGCTTCCGGCGCCATGTCAGAAACAACCACATTGCATCCCACGTTTAAAAATTCCTGGGCAACTGCTTTCCCGATTCCGGATGCTCCGCCGGTCACGATGACTGTTTTGCCTTCAAGGCCCAACCATGATTCGCTCATAAATAATCCTCCTAACATGTGACTTGTTTACTTGATGGTCTCATTATAAAGTCAAAGAGGAAGAAATTTAATTCTGTCTTTTTCCATGCCGATGAAAAGAAGTGTCTTATTTATAAAATAAGCGAAAATTATACTTTATATATTATTCAGATTTGTTTATAAAATATTTATACCCAAGGTATTTTATTATAACTTATGAAAAAATCATAATCTACTTTTTTTGTTCACTTTCACTCAAAAGTATCGCTCCGCCAACCGGGTCAGGCTGGTAAGAAAATTCATTTTCTCCACACTTTCTATGGCTTTCACCGGTTTTTTCAAGAGAATTTCATCTCCTCTTTTATAAATTATATAGCCGAGCACCTGGCCCTTTTTCACGGGAGCTTTTACCTGTCCGATGCGGATCTGTTTCTTTACATCACTTTTGCTGCCCTTCACCAAAACGATTTTGGCAGGAATATCCCTGCTGTAAGAGACCGTCTCTTTCTTGCCCTTTGTCACGGTGATCTTTCCGATGTCCTTCGCCCTCGTGTGGTCCTCCATCACCTGACAGTGAGAAAATCCATAGTCCAGCAAAGCACTTGCATCCTTCACCCTTGTTTTGGAATCGTCACTTGCCATGACAACGGCGATCAGATTGACTCCGTTTCTCGTAGCCGTGGCACTCAGACAGAATTTTGCGGTACTGGTACTTCCTGTCTTCAGGCCGGTACATCCATTATACTGCTTTAACAGTTTATTTGTATTGCTGAGACCGAATTCCTTAGTTCCCTTTTTCGTCTCATGGGTAAATTTGTCCATCCATATTTTCGTATATTTAAAAATATCCGGGTGTTTTGTCGTCAGTTCTCTTGACATCAAGGCAATATCATAGGCTGAAGTCTCATGTCCTTTGATATCCAGACCGCAGCTGTTTTTAAATGTGGTATTTTTCATGCCAAGCTGCTTCGCCTTTTCATTCATCCGCTTTACAAAAGCGCCCTCGCTTCCTGCGATATGTTCCGCCATGGATACAACCGCATCGTTGGCGCTGGAGATCACGATACATTTAAGCATCGTGTCCACTGTCTGGCTTTCTCCAGGCTCTAAGAACACCTGGGACCCTCCCATGGAAGCCGCGTGCTCGCTGACTGTCACTTTATCTGAATACTTAAGATTTCCTTTGTCCAGTTCTTCAAAGATCAGAAGAAGAGACATGACTTTTGTCACACTGGCCGGAGGCAGTTTCATGTCTTTGTCTTTTTGATACAGTATGGTACCGCTCCCCGCCTCCATCACAACTGCAGATTTTGCAGTCAGGTCAAGTCCTTCTCCGTCCTGAGCCACTGTAAGCAATGTTTCCGGTTCTGTGGCACGCACCACTGTTCCGGATGAAATGCATAACAGTAAAGAAAGAATAAAAATCGCTGCTTTTTTCATAAAATAACCTTTCACCTCTTATGTTACAGTTTAATAAGGAACAAGCCGATTTATTACAAAAAAACCGCAGAAGACATAGAAATAATGTCCTCTGCGGGAATACAGTTTTGGATCTTTGCAGAAATGTGGTCTTACTTTTTTAAATATTTCTTGTTTTTCTCGTAAGCAGCCTTATGAATCTTTTGAACGTCATCGGATAACTTACTGGACTTTAACCTTCCTGGTTTTGCATTTTTTGTATCGGCTTCTACTTTTCCAAGGGTTATTCCAAGAATTAAATATTCATTATCCGTTGTTGATTTTCTAACATACAAAAAATACTGTCCTCCTTCTTGCATCATAGAATAATCGTTGATACGATACAGGGTGTTGTCATCATGGTCATAAACCTCGCTCTCCAATACAGAAATTAGTTCATTTTGTTCTATGGTTTCCTTAGATTCATTTTTAATTACATTGAGCACTTTTACAGAAGATAATGTCCCCACAGGGATTTTAGCATTTTCCATATTTCCAAATTCCGATTTAATTTCTTTTTTCTTCTGTACCAAAAGTATGATTGGACTTGCTTCTTCAAGTTGTCCAAGTGTTTGATATCCATCTGTTTTCGCTTCGCTACAAATTAATCTAGGGTCCTTCTCTGAAATCTGGTAAACATCTTGTTTCTCTGTTTCTTCTGTTGATGAGTTTTCCTCTTTTTTAGTACAACTACATACAGATAAAATTATAATTCCTAACATTACTATCATTATTTTCTTTTTCATTGTATATGCCCTCCTCAATAAATTTTGCTGATTCCTTTTTTATCGTCACCCAAAGGGTACGCTTTATTATTAAATCCTAATGCTCGCATAACCGCCTTTTTATCATTTGTAGTTTGAGTATGGGCCAGTCCCAGTTGATGGCCAAACTCATGGACAACCGTTTCCTTCTTTTTTGTCTCTGACAGCTTACTAAATCCTTTAAAAAATCCTATCGTTCTTGTACTGCCACTTTTAGTCGCCGATGCATAGGCAGTTGTATCTTTGTTTAAGTAGGAAATCAACACCCTTTGTCCAGCCGGGATGTTAGAGACAGATTTTTTAATCTTTATCTTACTGGTATATTGCCAAGTCGAAATACCGCTGGACATGACAGAGGAGTATTTGCTTGCCGACTTGTCTATATTATATTCTATCTTTTTTGGATTTGAAAACTTCCAGCCTGAAATTAGTTTATAGGCTTTCACCTGTTGCCCAAAACAAAAAATACTGAGTAGAAATACAAATATCATATTAAACACTACAATTTTTCTCATATGACTTCTCCTTTCATAAAACCCATAATATAGTTATATTTGGTTTGATTATAATAACAGTTATACAAAATTAAATCAATGCTTTTATTTAAATCTTATTGTAATATTAATAATATATTCACATTATTCACCATATATTAACTCCTGTTATAGTTATGTATAAATATTCCTCATAACAAAAAGAACCATAGATGGATTCCCATCTACAGTTCCTTTTCATCTTCTTTGCCGTATTCCCCATTGATTTTTAGATTTTAATTTCTTGTATTCTTCGTATGCTTCCTTTAAAATCTCTTTTTCATTCGGGAACTTTAACAAGTGGTAGGCTTCGTGAAATTTGTAGTACCCAGAGTCAACGAAAAACTCTTCTTTCTGCGGCTTTGAATGATACCCTTCTGCCTCCATCAAATACCAGTGAACGCTTTTTACGATCTGCTCATGGAAAGAGTAAAAGGAATACTCGCTCTTTCCGACATATTTGATAATACGGGCATTGGCATCTGTCTCTTCTTTTACTTCACGCAAAGCGGTTTGTTCATGCGTTTCCCCTTTTTCAACTGTACCTTTCGGAAGTACCCAGCCGTCATATCTGTTCTTGTAACTTTTGTACAACAGCAATATCTTCCCTCTGTAAATTACGACACCTCCACAGCTTGTTGCCTCTGTCATCGCGGCCTCCAATCATCCTGCCTCAACGCTATTTTGGGTCTCTCTAGAAATTATTATAACGTTAATGGATATGCATTTCAACATTGGATTTTGCTTTCCCTTTACTTACCTGAAATAAGCGTCAAAGACATTTTTTGCAATCGGAGCTGCCACGCGGCCTCCGGATCCGCCGCCTTCCACGATCACGCTTACGACGATCTTTCTGCCGTTATGCTCCGCACAGCCGATAAACCATGCGTGGGAATCCTTATCATCGTTATACTCCGCAGAACCGGTTTTTCCATAGACTTTATATCTTGAAGAGTAGGCTGATGTACCTGTTCCGTTTGTCACAACTTTCCTGAGCATTTTCCTGAGTTTTTTACACTCCGTGGCGCTGAGCGGGCTGGCGATCTCTTTCGTCTTCGTCTCTTTGATCACCCCTCCGTTTACATTTTTCACCTTGTCCACAAGATATGGTTCCATCATGACTCCGTCATTGACGATGGTGCTCATGACTGCCGCATTCTGAAGCGGCGTAATCAGTGTGCTTCCCTGTCCTATTGCGATCTGGGGAACCTGGCTGTCTTTGGAACTGCCGTCAAATGTAAACCGGCTGGATACCGCCGCCAGATTAATCGGAATTCTGGAGTTAAACATCATATCCTCTGCGAGGGAAGCAAATTTACCTTTATTCAGCTGGGAAGCCATATGGACAAAAGCAGTATTGCACGATTTTTCCACTGCTCCTTCCAGATCTACAGTTCCATGGGCAGTTCCCCCATAACAGCGGATTTTTACATTATTGATGGTCGTATATCCGGTGCAGTGGTAGGTAAAGTTTTTATAATCTTTGTGTTCCCTCATAAACTCCAGGGCAGTGATCACCTTAAAGGTAGACCCCGGAGGATACAGTCCCTGTGTCGCCCTGTTGATCAAAAGTGCATCTTCATCCGTATTCAGTTCTTTCCAGTTTTCCTTTACCAGAGCCGGACGGAAATCCGGTTTTGAAAC
>OBZD01001011.1_pt1 | contig 10570 bp, 10 predicted proteins | sample 1501551 | NCBI WGS metagenome assembly OBZD01 (sample SAMEA2580221, study PRJEB22360) | human gut metagenome | biome: human gut; feature: human-associated habitat; material: faeces | place: Denmark | collected 2008/2010 | reverse complement strand
GGGCAGCCGTTACGGGGGGCTGAAACAGATGGACCCTATGGATGACCAGGGACATGCAATTATAGATTATTCTATTTATGATGCAAAACGGGCCGGTTTCGGAAAAGTAGTGTTTATAATTAAAAAAGAGATTGAAACAGATTTTAAGGAGACGGTAGGTTCCCGGATTCCGGACGGAATGGAAGTCTGTTATGCATTTCAGGAAGTGGACAGCCTTCCTGCTGGCTTCTCTGTCCCGGAAGGCAGGATAAAGCCATGGGGTACCGCCCATGCGGTTCTCTGTGCCAAACCATTTATTGAGGAACCATTTGCCGTTATCAATGCCGATGATTATTACGGCATCCACGGCTATCAGGCTATGGCCCAATTTCTTATGAAAGAGTCTTCTTCCGCCAAAGCAAAATTTGCAATGGTCGGATACCATCTTGGAAATACTGTGACAGACAGCGGATATGTATCCAGAGGAATTTGTAAAGTTGATGAAAATCATCAGCTGCTCTCCATCACAGAGCGGACTCATATTGAAAAGCGCGGAGATCACGCCGAGTTTACAGAAGATGACGGAAATACCTGGACATCTCTTCCGTTTGACACCCTTGTATCTATGAACTTTTTTGGATTCCGCCCTATGATCATAGACGAATTGGAAACCGGTTTTTCAAAATTCCTCTCTGCTTCTCTAAAAGAGAATCCATTAAAATGTGAATATTTTATACCAAGCGTGGCCAGCCTGCTGATGAAGGAAGGAAAAGCTACAATGGACGTTTTGGTCTCCAGAGATCAATGGTATGGTGTGACATATAAAGAGGACAAGCAGCATGTCATGGATGCTCTGAAAGCCATGAGATCTGAAGGTCTGTATCCGGAACAGTTTTAAAAAAAAACTGCTGTACGTTCTTACATGAAGTACAGCAGTTTCTCTTTTATTTTTTGATCTTATATACTTTGACGTTGTTTTTGCGTCCGAATTTTTTTACTTTTTTGTGGGATTTAAAATAAACATCGATGTGTTTTCCTTTTACTCCGCCGCCCACGTCTTCGGCTACATATGTTTTTCCCTTGATCTTAATTTTACTTCCCAGTTTAATCTTTCGTTTATCTACGGCAATCGTACGTCCCTGTTTGGCTCTTCTTCCCGTAGCGGTTTTGTTTCCATAGCCTCCGCTGCATTTTCTGCATCCGCAGTATGCGGTCAATTTATATTTTCCTAAATACTGTACTTTTTTAGCCTTAGCTTCTGTAGATGATGAACCGGTAAACAGTGCACCCGTCACTACTGCTGCCATCATGGCAAGCAGTAAAAACTTTTTCTTTGCTGCTATTTTTAAAATCTTCATAATATCCTCTTTCTAAAGCAAATCATTTTGGTTACTGTATAACCTATGATAGTTTTTTAAGATTTATTCTTACTTTTTAAATATTTGAAATATTTTCGTAACAACTTAGTGCTAGTTTACTTAACAATTAACGATTTGTCAACCGTTGTATTAAAAAAAGAACATGATTTCACCAGATATCCCCAAATTAATATTACGAATATATTACAAAAAAAGAGACAAATCCATGGGATTCATCTCTTTTTTATTGAATACTATTCTATATTAACTTAAAATCTGATAACTAAAAAAAGAATTCGACATTATGTTAAAAACAGCTATTTAAAGAGTTTCGATCACTCCGTCCAAATACAGCTCTTCTACATCTTCGATCAGGCCTTCATCACAGGCTTTTGTAAGCTTTGGATCAATCGGAAGTTTTCCCAGCACTGGGATCTGGTACTTTTCGGCAATTCCGTCTATATGGCTCTCTCCAAAAATAGAAATCTCTTTTCCACAGTCCGGACATTTGATGTAACTCATATTTTCCACGATTCCGAGGATTGGAATGTTCATCATCTTAGCCATATTGACTGCTTTTTCAACAATCATTCCAACCAAATCCTGAGGAGTAGCTACCACAACGATCCCATCCAGAGGCACGGACTGGAATACCGTCAGAGGCACTTCCCCTGTTCCCGGCGGCATATCCACAAACATTACGTCGATGTCACGCCATAATGTCTTACCCCAAAACTGTTTGACCACATCGGCCACCACCGGGCCTCTCCAGATCACCGGCTGGGTCTCCTCCTCCAGCATGAGATTCACTGATACGACCTCGATACCAAAGTTAGTGAGAGCCGGAAGGATAATCCCTTCCTGATTGCCCAGCAGCCTTTCGTGCAGGCCAAATGCCTGTGGGATAGACGGACCCGTCACATCACCGTCCAAAATGGCTGTGTGGAGCCCCTTTCTGTTTGCGGCCACGGCCAGCAGGGCTGTGGTCATAGATTTGCCCACGCCGCCTTTGCCGCTCACAACTCCGATCACTTTCTTTACACTGCTGTCTTTGTATAATGGTTCCATAAAATCTGTCTGTGACTGCGTTCTGTCAGAACAGCTTTCGCTACAGCTGCTGCAGTCATGAGTACACTCACTCATCTCTAAACCTCCATTGCTTTAAAAAGTTTCTTTATATTTTCTTCTATATCTCCGTTAAAAACGGCAGATCCTGCTACGAATACATTGGCGCCACATTCCTTGATATGGGCGATATTATCAGCTGTCACGCCTCCGTCCACCTGGATATCCACATCAAGTCCCTTTTTCTCGATCATATTCCGTAAGTCCCTGATCTTTTGATCCATTGCTTCTATATAAGACTGTCCTCCGAACCCTGGATTCACTGACATGATGAGCACCATATCAAGGTCATCCAGCACATAATCCAACACACTCAGCGGAGTGGCAGGATTCAGCGAAACTCCCACTTTGCAGCCTTTTTCTTTGATCTGCTGGACCACACGGCCAAGATGGGTGCACGCTTCCGCATGTACTGTGATATAGTCTGCCCCGCAGGCAGCGAATTCGTCAATAAATCTGCCCGGCTCTTCTACCATCAGATGGACATCGAATACCTTGTCCGTTACGCTGCGGATGCTTTTGATGACCGGCATACCAAATGAGATATTCGGCACAAAGTCTCCATCCATCACATCGATATGGATCCACTGGGCCCCAGCGGCATCTGCTTTTCTGATATCGTCACCAAGTGTCTTGAAGTCTGCCGATAAAATCGACGGCGATAAAATGTATTCCATGCTACCTTCTCCTTTTTATCCACTAATACGCTAACAGTAGTATTATAACATATCCTCAGAGAAAAAAGGGGAAGAAAAGCTCTTCCCCTTTACACTAAACTTCTTCTGCAATTTCCCTCATGGCTTTGGCCATATTCCACAGGTGGTCCCCGATCCGTTCAAAGTCTACCAGCATCTCAGAGTAGATGATGCAAGCCTCGTCGTTACATTCTCCCCTCTTCATCCTTCTCAGATGGCTGTCGTAAAACTCTTGTGTCTTTGCATCCACAAAACGCTCCATCTCGTGAAGATCCTCAAGCCATTTCTTTGTATCCTGGATCTCTCTCTGGAAATACCGGAACATATTGTGGCAGATCTGTTTCATCTCTTTTAACTCCGCCCTGGCTTGGCGGGAAAACTTGATCTCCTTCTCCTCAATGATCTTTGTGTAATCACATATATTGACGGCATGGTCACCGATCCGTTCGATATTTCCTGTCATCTTAAAGTATAGACTGATGATCTCAGAAGTCTTCTCATTGGTCTCAGTCACCATCATCTTGGAAATGATTCCGGAAATTTCTTTGTTGAGATAGTCAATATATGCCTCTCTCTCCTCCACTTCCTTTAACTTGTGGCTGTTTCCAATTAAGAAGGACTGGAAGCTTTCGTCCACATTTTCTTTTGCCATCTCAAGCATTCTCTGGATCTCTTTTCCCACTTCTTCCATATGAATGGCAGCGCCTCCGATCCTGGGATCCAGACCCGCATCCCAAGTCCTTAAATATTTCAAATGCTTCTGTTTCTGTTTTTCTTCTTCCTTCTCCGGCAGGATCTTCACCGCAAGAGATGCCAGCTGGTTTCCAAATGGGATGAGCAGAAAACTTGTGGCAAGATTAAACAGTGTATGCATATTCGCGATCTGTCTCGGCGCATTTCCCGGTGTCCAGGATGCAACCAGATCACTCAATGGAAGTGTCAGGCATATGGTTGTAAAAATAATGGTACCAATAATATTAAACAGCAGATGAATCACCGTAGTCCTTTTGGCGCTCCGCCCTGTACCGATGGCTGCAAGGATCGCCGTGATGCAGGTACCAATATTCTGCCCGAACAGTACAAACACCGCACTGTTAAATCCGATCAGTCCGCTGGCTGCCAAGGCCTGCAGGATACCCACAGATGCGGAGGAAGACTGGATCAGAGCTGTAAACCCTGCCCCTGCCAGGATACCGATCAACGGATTCGAGAATTTTGTCATCAGGTTAATAAATGCAGGTGCATCCCTAAGCGGCATCATGGCTGTGCTCATCATGTCCATTCCGATGAACAGCACACCCAGGCCCGCGATGATCTGTCCTATGTATTGGATCTTTGGCTTTTTCAGAAACAAGACCATCGCAACTCCTGCAAAAGCGAAGATCGGTGCCATGGCCCCTACATCCAGAGCAATCAGCTGCCCGGTAATGGTTGTCCCAATGTTGGCCCCCATAATGATCCAGACTGCCTGATTCAACGTCATAAGCCCTGAATTTACAAATCCTACGACCATGACAGTCGTAGCGGAAGACGACTGAATGACGGCTGTGATCCCTGCCCCTACGGCGACTCCTAGAAACCGGTTGGACGTCAGTTTCTCTAAGATCCGTTTCATCCGGTTGCCCGCAGCTGCCTCCAGGCCGGAGCCCATCATCTGCATACCGTACAGGAACAGGGCAAGTCCTCCCAGCAGTCCTAATACAATCGTTGTATTCATATTTTTATTTTCCTTTGTCTCACAATCATTTCACCATAACTTAACAGCAATTTTATTTTACATGATTTTCGTGGAGAATAATGTTAAATCCTTGTAAAATTAACGTTAAACTTTATTTGGTTAACTAATCTTTAATGATGACAAATCAATTTCTTTTTCTTCAATTTCAACATTTCCTTTGACAGGTTTTCTTTTAAGGAACTGAAGCAGCACCGCAAATACACAGGAACCGATCAATAATGCCAAAAGCCAGTATTGCGGATGGTTAAATCCCGGAAGTGCAAAGAGCCCTCCCGTGGGAACCTTGGATGTAACGTTCAAAGCCGCACATACAGCACCACCCACGCCGGCACCTACACCGGTACAAATTGTAATCCGAATCAAGTCATTTAAAATGATGGGATAAGATCCCTCTGTTATCATACAGCATCCCATGACAAATGCTGATTTCAAGTTGTCTACTTCTTCCTTAGAAAAAATATCTTTCTTCATGATCTTAGATAAGAAATATCCAATCGTCAGGCCAAAAGGCGCTATCATTGATGCCTGCATCAAAATCGCAATGGGCCCACCGATTCCCTCTGCCATAACACCACATGCAAAAACAAAAACAACTTTGTTGATCGGGCCGCCGTAATCAACCGCCGACAATATTCCAACCAATATTCCAAATGGGATGATCATACCCGCATTGTTCTGCATATTCACCAAAAGATCTGTAATCGCATTGGTCAGCGCATTGATCGGAATTCCGATCACATATTTCATGACCAGCCCTACCGCCAGGGATCCGATCAGGGGAAGAATTAACTGAGGCAACAATCCTGCAACCCATTTTGGTACTTTCATAACTTTTAACAGATAAACAGTCAGATATCCGACCAGATAACCGCTGATTAGCCCCCCTAAAAAACCAAATCCCGCATCTTTACAGAGCAGTCCAAGGATGATACCAGGAGCAATACCGGCTTTATCTGCTATACTATAAGATATCCCTGTGGAAATAACGATCGGGAGAAATCCCAGTGCAGTTCCACCGATGGTTGTCAAAAAGTCAGGGAAAGCAAGCTGTTTTGTAAAGTCTTCTACAGAGCTTCCTCCTGCAATGTTACCGATCACCATCAGCATACCTGCGGTACATACAAATGGGATCAGATATGAAATTGCCGTGAGCATATGTTTTTTTATTTGCAGTTCTTTCATATTATATATCTCCTTCTATGATATTTTATACAAGCTCCTCTATTTTCTCTATTAATTTATTAGGAGACATGACCACTGTCTCTGTAGGCACTTCTACCACCTTTTTTCCCTCAAACCGCTCTTTTCCGGAAATGCTTACATCCGTCGCCAGAATGACGACATCAGCCGTCTCAATCTCACCGGAACTTAACGCATCCTCAACTCCGATCACCCCTTGTGTTTCCATATGAATCTTGTGTCCTCTCTTTCGGGCAGCATTCTCAAGCTTTTCTTTGGCAATATATGTATGGGCAATTCCAGCCGTACATGCCGCTACTCCAACAATGTTCATAGGTGCTCCTTTCTTATTCAAATATCGTTTTGATCTCTTCAACAGAACCTGCATTTAAGAGCTTTTCAACAACTTCGTCATTTCCCAGTTTTCCTGCTACTTGTGCAAGCAGTTTTAAATGCTGCATAGCATTCTCATTATCAGTTCCAACTGCGAACAAAAAGATGACCCTGACTCCCTTTCCATCATTGGTTTCCCACTCAATCTCATTTTGAAGCTTTGCGATGGCGATCCCAACTTTTGATACGGATGGACTTTTTCCATGGGGGATGGCCACGTAATTCCCAATTCCTGTACAACCCAGACTTTCTCTTTGCATAACATCTGCAATAAATCCGGCTGCATCATCAACATATCCTGCCTTTTGCAACATTTCTGTCATTTTTTTAAGCGCATCTTCCTTATTGACTGCGAAAAGATCGGAACGGATCACTCTGTCGTCTAAAACACTCTTAATATCCATGGCTTCTTCCTTTCAAAAAATATTATAATTTGTAATATTTCATTTTATCCGCATCATCAAACAAGTCAATTTTTTGATTTACAACCTTCTTCATGGCAGCAATACTGTCAACATACAGATCGAAGGGTTCTCTGATGACAACATCATCCGCCAAAGTTTTTCTTGTCTGCTGATAAAAAGCATCTTTAATATCAGAAGATATATTAATCTTATTAACACCCCGTTTTACTGCTTCTGCAATTTCTAAATCCGGGTTTGCTGAACCTCCGTGAAGTACCAATGGAATAGAAACTATATTTTTGATCTCCGTCAGCAATTCCTGCTCCAAGTGCGGTACAAAATTTTTCGGATAAATACCATGAGCCGTACCAATCGCAATGGCCAGCGTATCGCATTCTGTTTCCTCAACAAATTTCTTTGCGTCTTCCGGCTGTGTAAATACGATCTCTTTTGCTCCGATCTCACGGTTTCCTGAATCCTCTTTGATATCCCCAATGGTTCCAAGCTCAGCTTCTACAGATACGCCTAACGGGTGGGCGACTTTAATCACCTCTTTTGTAATGGAAATATTGTCTTCAAATGATTTGCTTGATGCATCAATCATAACAGAAGTAAATCCGCAGCGGATAGCTCTCTGCACTTGCTCCATCGTCTCACCGTGATCTAAATGGATACACATAGGAACATGAGATTTGTTAGCCTTGTCCTTACACATTTCAATAAAGCTGTCTCCCTGAAATTCCAATTCGTTCGGATGAATCGCCAGAATAACCGGCGCCTGTTTTTCCTCACAACATTCAACAACTGCGTTCAAAATCTGTCCGGTACCAATATTAAATGCCGGTACAGCGAAATTCTTCTCATTTGCGACTGCCAATAAATCTTTCATGTTCAATAACATAATGAAATCTCCTTTTGAATTTGATGGATGTTCTAGCAACTCTTCACAAAGGAATTTTATAGATGCATCTTACCTTTGTTGATTTTGATATTATAATATTAACTTTGCTTATGATATTTGTCAATCTTTTTATGAAATATTATTTTATATTTTTATTTTTTTATATACAAATTACAAAAAATATGCTAATATTCATTTAAATCCAGAGCTTATATAAAATATTATTTCTTATACAAGAAATATTCTTTCTTTTGTAGCTTTTATCTGGTTAATATTACTTTAAATATATTAAGGAGGTTTTTATGCAGCAGAAAAACTATATTGGACACCCTTCACAGATCATGGGTGTAGAAGAATACCGGCTGATGCACGGAAAAGGTGATCATATGCATATGCTTCACATACGGGATGGATTAGGCATGGAACTGGTAATTAATGCTGACCGCTGCGCCGACATTTCCCGGCTTTGCCTGGATGGGAAAAATTTAAGCTATACTTCCGTGGCAGGAGAAGTAGCCCCATCTTACTATACTTTGGGGCAGGATGGTTTCGGCTTTCTAAAATCATTTAACTGCGGTTTTCTCACAACATGCGGCTTTAACAACATTGGCTCTCCCAATGAAGATGAGGGGAAAATGCATGGTCTCCATGGAAATATTGGAAATACACCTTCCGATTACATCTATCACACTGAAAATGATAAGCAAATAGAGGTTCACGCACTGATAAAAGATCATGAGATCTTTGGAGCAAAATTCACATTAAAACGCGTTTTTACTATTTCAAAAATTTCCAATCAGATTATATTGAAGGATAATATCCTGAATGAAGGTTCAAAAACAGAACCTCTGATGTATCTTTACCACATAAATCTTGGTTATCCGCTGTTAGATGAACATTCAGAAATCTACATAAATTCAGCCCATGTCTCACCGAGAGATGAGACGTCAAAAAAAGGGTTAAGCTCCTGGAATCAAATACTTCCTCCCACACCGAATTTTTCTGAACAATGTTTTTACCATACTTACAATACGGATACTGCAAACATGATGGTCTATAACACCAAAATTGAAAAAGGCATACAGATTCAATTTCCTACCTGCCAGTTCCCTCAAAGTATCCAATGGAAAATGATGGGAGAACGTGATTATGTTTTGGGACTGGAACCTTGTACTGCGTCCTTAGACGGCCGTCACCAGGTAAAGAACTCAGGGAATATCCTTTCATTAGCCCCTGGAGAATCGAAGGAATTTTCCGTTACGGTCAATTTATTCACCAATAAGGCTCAATGGGAATCCTATTTATAAAGAACAAAGCGGGCTTGCTCACTTTGAGCGCCAAATGTAATTTAACGAAGTTAAATAATTTCCTTACACATTTGTGTGCTGCGCACGATAAGCTGTAGGAGGTTCCACAGGGATTTCCTATGACATAAAGAAACTATTCATCTTTTAAGGAGGTAATGAGAATGTCAACAATTAAGAAAGTATTTGAAGCAGGAAAAGGTATTTTACAGCTTACACCAACCTGGGTGCCAAGAGGATTCAACGAACCGGGACACAGGCTTCGTCTTCATCCCGATGACTATTATGCACTCGGCATGAGCCGCGGAGGAATCTGCGAACGCTGGCTCGGTTCCATAACAAAGGCTCTCAATGGTCCTGAGACCGGGGAGACAGAAGGCATGAGCTACGTGCTTGCAGATAAAAAAACAAAAGAAAAAATACTTCTCTCAGAGTTTGTAGATGAGTTGGGTTCTTCCCTGATCGGGGAAACATTGATGGAAAAGTACGGAACCTGGCCTGTTTTTGCAAAATTGTATGACTATGACAAGCCTCTATTCCACCATTTGCATTTGACAGAAGAGCGCGCAAATAAAATCGGAATGCACGGAAAGCCAGAAGCCTACTACTTCCCACCGCAATATAACTCTTCTTATCTGGGAAGATTCCCTCTGACTTATTTTGGTTTTGATCCGTCCACAACCAAAGAAGAGGTTATGGACTGTCTTAAAAATTACGACGTGAAAGATACAAGAATCACAGAACTTTCCAGAGCCTACCGTATTAAATTAGGGACAGGATGGTATACTCCGGCCGGTGTTATCCATGCCCCGGCCTCTGTGGTAACCTTTGAACCCCAGTGGAACAGTGATGTAAATACTATCATGGAAAATGTAACCATGGGTGAAGTAAACCCACATAATCTTCTGACCGACTGCGCTCCGGAAGAAGAAAAAAATGACCTGGATGCTATTTTTGCTCAGATTGACTGGGAGGAAAGCACACGCCCTGATTATAAAGAAACCTACTTCCGTATGCCGAAAATCAAGACAGAATCAAATAGAGCTATTGAAAAGTGGGTTGCCTATGCAAATGATTTTGTCGCTGCGAAAGAAGTCACTATACTTCCTGGACAAACTTATACTCTCACTGATCAGGCTGCATATGGTGCTGTGATCACACAGGGCCACGGAACTTTCGGCTGTTTTGAATGCGAGGCTCCGGGGCTGCTCCATTTTGACGATATTTCCGGTGATGAATTTTTTGTTTCTGAAAAAGCTGCAAAAAACGGCGTTATAGTTAAAAACACCAGTTCTTATGAATCCCTGGTAATTCTTCAAAACTATGCAAATAACAATCCTGAAGTACCAGCCAGCATCTAACTGAAAGGAGCTTTTATGAGAAATAAATTTGGAGTTGACAGTTTTATTTGGACTGAATCCTTTTTTGAAAAAGATTTATGGATCATCCCAAAGGCAAAAGAACTGGGATTTGAAGTCATTGACTTTGCGATTT
>OBZD01001003.1_pt1 | contig 10655 bp, 9 predicted proteins | sample 1501551 | NCBI WGS metagenome assembly OBZD01 (sample SAMEA2580221, study PRJEB22360) | human gut metagenome | biome: human gut; feature: human-associated habitat; material: faeces | place: Denmark | collected 2008/2010 | reverse complement strand
CATTCCGGAAAACCGCGTGGCGGCGGGGCGCAATCACTTTGCAGAACCGGCAGCTCGTGAGCCGGTAGCTCCGCGCTACACTCCTGCGCCAGCATCAGGCAGTCGTCCGGCTGCCCCCTGGCCGAATGCGCAGCCAGGCTACCAGAAACAGCAAGGTGAAGTGTATCGCCAGCTTTTGCAAACGCCCGCGCCGATGCAAAAATTAAAAGCGCCGGAACCGCAGGAACCTGCACTTGCGGCGAACAGTCAGAGTTTTGGTCGGGTACTGACTATCGTCCATTCCGACTGTGCGTTGCTGGAGCGCGACGGCAACATTTCACTTTTATCCTTGCCAGTGGCAGAACGTTGGCTGCGTCAGGCACAATTGACGCCGGGTGAAGCGCCCGTTTGCGCCCAGCCGCTGCTGATTCCGTTGCGGCTAAAAGTTTCTGCCGAAGAAAAATCGGCATTAGAAAAAGCGCAGTCTGCCCTAGCGGAATTGGGTATTGATTTCCAGTCAGATGCACAGCATGTGACCATCAGGGCAGTGCCTTTACCCTTACGCCAACAAAATTTACAAATCTTGATTCCTGAACTGATAGGCTACCTGGCGAAGCAGTCCGTATTCGAACCTGGCAATATTGCGCAGTGGATTGCACGAAATCTGATGAGCGAACATGCGCAGTGGTCAATGGCACAGGCCATAACCCTGCTGGCGGACGTGGAACGGTTATGTCCGCAACTTGTGAAAACGCCGCCGGGTGGTCTGTTACAATCTGTTGATTTACATCCGGCGATAAAAGCCCTGAAAGATGAGTGATATCAGTAAGGCGAGCCTGCCTAAGGCGATTTTTTTGATGGGGCCGACGGCCTCCGGTAAAACGGCGTTAGCCATTGAGCTGCGTAAAATTTTACCAGTAGAGTTGATAAGCGTTGATTCTGCCCTTATTTACAAAGGGATGGATATCGGGACGGCGAAGCCGAACGCTGAAGAGTTACTCGCCGCGCCGCACCGATTGCTGGATATTCGCGATCCGTCGCAGGCTTACTCGGCTGCTGATTTTCGCCGCGATGCGCTGGCGGAAATGGCCGATATCACCGCGGCGGGGCGGATCCCACTGTTAGTGGGCGGTACGATGTTGTATTTCAAGGCATTGCTGGAAGGGTTGTCGCCGCTACCGTCGGCAGACCCGGAAGTACGGGCCAGAATTGAGCAACAGGCGGCAGAGCAAGGTTGGGAGTCATTGCATCGTCAACTTCAGGAGGTAGATCCGGTTGCGGCAGCAAGGATTCATCCAAATGATCCACAAAGGCTTTCCCGGGCACTGGAAGTTTTTTTCATTTCGGGTAAAACTTTAACGGAACTGACGCAAACGTCAGGAGACGCTCTACCGTATCAGGTGCATCAGTTCGCCATCGCCCCGGCGAGCCGTGAACTGCTCCATCAACGCATTGAGCAGCGTTTTCATCAGATGTTGGCTTCAGGTTTTGAAGCAGAAGTCCGGGCGCTTTTTGCCCGAGGAGATTTGCATACGGACTTGCCTTCCATTCGTTGCGTGGGTTATCGCCAGATGTGGTCTTACCTTGAAGGCGAAATCTCATACGATGAAATGGTTTATCGAGGTGTTTGCGCCACGAGACAGTTGGCGAAGCGGCAGATAACCTGGCTGCGTGGTTGGGAAGGGGTTCACTGGCTTGACAGTGAAAAACCAGAACAGGCGCGTGACGAAGTATTACAGGTTGTTGGTGCTATCGCAGGCTGAATGTGTACAATTGAGACGTATCGTGCGCAATTTTTTCAGAATCGAAAGGTTCAAAGTACAAATAAGCATATAAGGAAAAGAGAGAATGGCTAAGGGGCAATCTTTACAAGATCCGTTCCTGAACGCACTGCGTCGGGAACGTGTTCCAGTTTCTATTTATTTGGTGAATGGTATTAAGCTGCAAGGGCAAATCGAGTCTTTTGATCAGTTCGTGATCCTGTTGAAAAACACGGTCAGCCAGATGGTTTACAAGCACGCGATTTCTACTGTTGTCCCGTCTCGCCCGGTTTCTCATCACAGTAACAACGCCGGTGGCGGTACCAGCAGTAACTACCATCATGGTAGCAGCGCGCAGAATACTTCCGCGCAACAGGACAGCGAAGAAACCGAATAAGGTTTCGGGCTGTTTTTTTACACGGGGAGCCAGCGATCCTGCGTTCCCCGCTGATCTATTTAGAGGGTTATACGCTTGTTTGACCGTTATGATGCTGGTGAGCAGGCGGTACTGGTACACATCTATTTTACGCAAGACAAAGATATGGAAGACCTCCAGGAGTTTGAATCTCTGGTCTCTTCCGCCGGTGTCGAAGCATTGCAGGTGATTACCGGTAGCCGTAAAGCGCCGCACCCAAAGTATTTTGTAGGTGAAGGTAAAGCAGTTGAAATTGCGGAAGCTGTCAAAGCGACGGGTGCTTCGGTCGTTCTTTTTGACCATGCCCTGAGCCCGGCGCAAGAGCGTAACCTGGAGCGTTTGTGCGAGTGTCGTGTTATCGACCGCACCGGCCTTATTTTAGATATTTTCGCCCAACGTGCGCGTACCCATGAGGGTAAGTTGCAGGTTGAGTTGGCGCAGTTGCGCCATCTGGCTACGCGCCTGGTGCGTGGCTGGACCCACCTTGAAAGACAGAAAGGCGGGATAGGTTTGCGTGGTCCGGGTGAAACCCAGCTCGAAACCGACCGTCGTTTGTTGCGTAATCGCATCGTGCAGATACAGTCGCGCCTGGAAAGAGTTGAAAAGCAGCGTGAGCAGGGGCGGCAATCGCGTATCAAAGCCGACGTTCCTACTGTTTCGCTGGTGGGATATACCAACGCCGGTAAATCTACCCTTTTCAATCGCATCACCGAAGCGCGGGTCTACGCGGCAGACCAGTTGTTTGCCACCCTCGACCCGACGTTGCGGCGTATTGACGTTGCAGATGTCGGTGAAACCGTACTTGCAGATACCGTAGGGTTTATTCGCCACCTGCCGCACGATCTGGTGGCGGCATTTAAAGCCACGTTACAAGAGACGCGGCAAGCCACATTACTGCTGCACGTCATTGATGCGGCGGATGTGCGTGTACAAGAAAACATCGAAGCGGTGAATACGGTTCTTGAAGAGATCGACGCTCACGAGATCCCAACCCTGCTGGTGATGAACAAGATCGATATGCTGGAAGATTTCGAACCGCGTATTGATCGGGACGAAGAGAACAAACCGATCCGTGTCTGGCTTTCCGCACAGACCGGAGCGGGGATACCACAGCTTTTTCAGGCTTTGACGGAGCGGCTTTCCGGCGAGGTGGCGCAGCATACATTGCGTCTGCCACCGCAGGAAGGGCGTCTGAGAAGTCGTTTTTATCAGCTTCAGGCAATAGAAAAAGAGTGGATGGAGGAGGACGGCAGCGTAAGTCTGCAAGTTCGTATGCCGATCGTTGACTGGCGTCGCCTCTGTAAACAAGAACCGGCGTTGATCGATTACCTGATCTAACGGCGTAGCGTCTGAAGCGTGGAGTCATATCCTCTGGCGTCGAAAGACAACAGGGATCACCGCATAACAAATATGGAGCACAAACATGGCGTGGAATCAGCCCGGTAATAACGGACAAGACCGCGACCCGTGGGGAAGCAGCAAACCTGGCGGCAACTCTGAGGGAAATGGAAACAAAGGCGGTCGCGATCAAGGGCCACCTGATTTAGATGATATCTTCCGCAAACTGAGCAAAAAGCTCGGTGGTCTGGGCGGCGGTAAAGGCACCGGATCTGGCGGTGGCAGTTCATCGCAAGGCCCGCGCCCGCAGCTTGGCGGTCGTGTCGTTACCATCGCAGCGGCAGCGATTGTCATTATCTGGGCGGCCAGTGGTTTCTATACCATTAAAGAAGCCGAACGCGGCGTGGTAACACGCTTTGGTAAATTCAGCCATCTGGTTGAGCCGGGTCTGAACTGGAAACCGACGTTTATCGACGAAGTCAAACCGGTGAACGTGGAAGCCGTGCGTGAACTGGCCGCTTCTGGTGTGATGCTGACGTCGGACGAGAACGTAGTGCGCGTTGAGATGAACGTGCAGTACCGCGTCACCAATCCGGAAAAATATCTGTATAGCGTGACCAGCCCGGATGACAGCCTGCGTCAGGCTACCGACAGCGCCCTGCGTGGAGTTATCGGTAAATACACCATGGACCGCATTCTGACGGAAGGTCGTACCGTGATTCGTAGCGATACTCAGCGCGAACTGGAAGAGACGATTCGTCCGTATGACATGGGTATCACGCTGCTGGACGTCAACTTCCAGGCTGCTCGTCCGCCGGAAGAAGTAAAAGCGGCGTTTGACGATGCGATTGCCGCGCGTGAAAACGAACAGCAATACATTCGTGAAGCAGAAGCGTATACCAACGAAGTTCAGCCGCGTGCGAACGGTCAGGCGCAACGTATCCTCGAAGAGGCGCGTGCGTACAAGGCCCAGACCATCCTGGAAGCTCAGGGTGAAGTGGCGCGCTTTGCTAAACTTCTGCCGGAATATAAAGCCGCGCCGGAAATTACTCGCGAGCGTCTGTATATCGAGACGATGGAAAAAGTGTTGGGTAACACCCGCAAAGTGCTGGTTAACGATAAAGGTGGCAACCTGATGGTTCTGCCGTTAGACCAGATGCTGAAAGGTGGTAACGCCCCTGCGGCGAAGAGCGATAACGGTGCCAGCAATCTGCTGCGTCTGCCGCCAGCCTCTTCCTCCACAACCAGTGGAGCAAGCAACACGTCGTCCACCAGTCAGGGCGATATTATGGACCAACGCCGCGCCAACGCGCAGCGTAACGACTACCAGCGTCAGGGGGAATAACGATGCGTAAGTCAGTTATCGCGATTATCATCATCGTGCTGGTAGTGCTTTACATGTCTGTCTTTGTCGTCAAAGAAGGTGAGCGCGGTATTACGCTGCGTTTTGGTAAGGTACTGCGTGACGATGACAACAAACCTCTGGTTTATGAGCCGGGTCTGCATTTCAAGATACCGTTCATTGAAACGGTGAAAATGCTCGACGCACGTATTCAGACCATGGACAACCAGGCCGACCGCTTTGTGACCAAAGAGAAGAAAGACCTGATCGTCGACTCTTACATCAAATGGCGCATCAGCGATTTCAGCCGTTACTACCTGGCAACGGGTGGTGGCGACATTTCGCAAGCGGAAGTGCTGTTGAAACGTAAGTTCTCTGACCGTCTGCGTTCTGAAATTGGTCGCCTGGACGTGAAAGATATCGTCACCGATTCCCGTGGTCGTCTGACCCTCGAAGTACGTGACGCGCTGAACTCCGGTTCTGCGGGTACAGAAGATGAAGTTACTACCCCGGCGGCAGATAACGCCATTGCCGAAGCGGCAGAGCGCGTAACGGCTGAGACGAAGGGCAAAGTTCCGGTCATCAACCCGAACAGTATGGCGGCGCTGGGTATTGAAGTTGTCGATGTGCGTATCAAGCAGATCAACCTGCCGACCGAAGTGTCTGAAGCGATCTACAACCGTATGCGCGCCGAGCGTGAAGCGGTAGCGCGTCGTCACCGTTCACAAGGTCAGGAAGAAGCGGAAAAACTGCGCGCGACTGCCGACTATGAAGTGACCAGAACGCTGGCAGAAGCTGAGCGTCAGGGCCGCATCATGCGTGGTGAAGGCGATGCCGAAGCAGCCAAACTGTTTGCTGATGCATTCAGTAAAGATCCGGACTTCTACGCATTCATCCGTAGCCTGCGTGCTTATGAGAACAGCTTCTCTGGCAATCAGGACGTGATGGTCATGAGCCCGGATAGCGATTTCTTCCGCTACATGAAGACGCCGACTTCCGCAACGCGTTAATATAACGACTGCGGTACAGGTCAATAAAGCCACCACATCCTCAGGGATGTCGGTGGTTTTCTTTTTCTATAAGGATAATGAATGAATTCGACAATCTGGCTGGCGCTTGCCCTGGTTTTGGTACTGGAAGGTTTAGGGCCGATGCTTTACCCGAAGGCATGGAAGAAGATGATCTCTGCGATGACCAATTTGCCCGATAATATTTTACGTCGTTTTGGCGGTGGACTTGTGGTTGCGGGCGTTGTGGTCTACTACATGTTGAGGAAAACGATTGGCTGAACAAAAAACAGACTGATCGAGGTCATTTTTGAGTGCAAAAAGTGCTGTAACTCTGAAAAAGCGATGGTAGAATCCATTTTTAAGCAAACGGTGATTTTGAAAAATGGGTAACAACGTCGTCGTACTGGGCACCCAATGGGGTGACGAAGGTAAAGGTAAGATCGTCGATCTTCTGACTGAACGGGCTAAATATGTTGTACGCTACCAGGGCGGTCACAACGCAGGCCATACTCTCGTAATCAACGGTGAAAAAACCGTTCTCCATCTTATTCCATCAGGTATTCTCCGCGAGAATGTAACCAGCATCATCGGTAACGGTGTTGTGCTGTCTCCGGCCGCGCTGATGAAAGAGATGAAAGAACTGGAAGACCGTGGCATCCCCGTTCGTGAGCGTCTGCTGCTGTCTGAAGCATGTCCGCTGATCCTTGATTATCACGTTGCGCTGGATAACGCGCGTGAGAAAGCGCGTGGCGCGAAAGCGATCGGCACCACCGGTCGTGGTATCGGGCCTGCTTATGAAGATAAAGTAGCACGTCGCGGTCTGCGTGTTGGCGACCTTTTCGACAAAGAAACCTTCGCTGAAAAACTGAAAGAAGTGATGGAATATCACAACTTCCAGTTGGTTAACTACTACAAAGCTGAAGCGGTTGATTACCAGAAAGTTCTGGATGATACGATGGCTGTTGCCGACATCCTGACTTCTATGGTTGTTGACGTTTCTGATCTGCTCGACCAGGCGCGTCAGCGTGGCGATTTCGTCATGTTTGAAGGTGCGCAGGGTACGCTGCTGGATATCGACCACGGTACTTATCCGTACGTAACTTCTTCCAACACCACTGCTGGTGGCGTGGCGACCGGTTCCGGCCTGGGCCCGCGTTATGTTGATTACGTTCTGGGTATCCTCAAAGCTTACTCCACTCGTGTAGGTGCAGGTCCGTTCCCGACCGAACTGTTTGATGAAACTGGCGAGTTCCTCTGCAAGCAGGGTAACGAATTCGGCGCAACTACGGGGCGTCGTCGTCGTACCGGCTGGCTGGACACCGTTGCCGTTCGTCGTGCGGTACAGCTGAACTCCCTGTCTGGCTTCTGCCTGACTAAACTGGACGTTCTGGATGGCCTGAAAGAGGTTAAACTCTGCGTGGCTTACCGTATGCCGGATGGTCGCGAAGTGACTACCACTCCGCTGGCAGCTGACGACTGGAAAGGTGTAGAGCCGATTTACGAAACCATGCCGGGCTGGTCTGAATCCACCTTCGGCGTGAAAGATCGTAGCGGCCTGCCGCAGGCGGCGCTGAACTATATCAAGCGTATTGAAGAGCTGACTGGTGTGCCGATCGATATCATCTCTACCGGTCCGGATCGTACTGAAACCATGATTCTGCGCGACCCGTTCGACGCGTAATTCTGGTACGCCTGGCAGATATTTTGCCTGCCGGGCGAACAGTGTGATACATTGCTGTGTCGGGTAAGCCATTACGCTATCCGACACAGTGTTAAATCCTCGCTTTTTTCCTTCCCCGAACTGAAATAAATTAGCGACACAGCTTGTGGCTGGTTTATCATCAATATAAATGTATTTTTTCCCGATTTCCCTTTTGAGGTTGATGTGCAGTTAACGAGTTTCACTGATTACGGATTACGTGCGCTGATCTACATGGCGTCATTGCCAGAAGGGCGGATGACCAGTATTTCTGAAGTGACTGACGTCTACGGCGTCTCCCGTAATCATATGGTCAAAATAATCAATCAACTTAGTCGTGCCGGCTACGTGACTGCTGTTCGTGGAAAAAATGGCGGCATTCGCCTGGGTAAACCGGCGAGTGCGATACGTATTGGTGATGTGGTGCGCGAGCTGGAGCCCTTATCGCTGGTGAATTGCAGCAGTGAGTTTTGCCACATTACACCTGCCTGTAGGTTGAAACAGGCACTTTCTAAGGCCGTGCAAAGTTTTCTTACGGAACTGGATAACTACACGCTTGCCGATTTGGTTGAAGAGAATCAACCGCTTTATAAATTATTGCTGGTGGAGTGACGAAAATCTTCATCAGAGATGACAACGGAGGAACCGAGATGTCACAAGATCCTTTCCAGGAACGCGAAGCTGAAAAATACGCGAATCCCATCCCTAGTCGGGAATTTATCCTCGAACATTTAACCAAACGTGAAAAACCGGCCAGCCGTGATGAGCTGGCGGTAGAACTGCACATTGAAGGCGAAGAGCAGCTTGAAGGCCTGCGTCGCCGCCTGCGCGCGATGGAGCGCGATGGTCAACTGGTCTTCACTCGTCGTCAGTGCTATGCGCTGCCGGAACGCCTCGACCTGGTGAAAGGTACCGTTATTGGCCACCGTGATGGCTACGGCTTTCTGCGGGTTGAAGGGCGTAAAGATGATTTGTATCTCTCCAGCGAGCAGATGAAAACCTGCATTCATGGCGATCAGGTGCTGGCTCAGCCGCTGGGCGCTGACCGTAAAGGTCGTCGTGAAGCGCGTATTGTCCGCGTACTGGTGCCAAAAACCAGCCAGATTGTTGGTCGCTACTTTACCGAAGCGGGCGTCGGCTTTGTGGTTCCTGACGATAGCCGTCTGAGCTTCGATATCTTAATCCCGCCCGATCAGATCATGGGCGCGCGGATGGGCTTTGTGGTGGTGGTTGAACTGACTCAACGCCCGACTCGCCGTACCAAAGCGGTGGGTAAAATCGTCGAAGTGCTGGGCGACAATATGGGCACCGGCATGGCGGTTGATATCGCTCTGCGTACCCATGAAATTCCGTACATCTGGCCGCAGGCTGTTGAGCAACAGGTTGCCGGGCTGAAAGAAGAAGTGCCGGAAGAAGCAAAAGCGGGCCGTGTTGATCTGCGCGATTTACCGCTGGTCACCATTGATGGCGAAGACGCCCGTGACTTTGACGATGCAGTTTACTGTGAGAAAAAACGCGGCGGCGGCTGGCGTTTATGGGTCGCGATTGCCGACGTCAGCTACTATGTGCGTCCGTCAACGCCGCTGGACAGAGAAGCGCGTAACCGTGGCACGTCGGTGTACTTCCCTTCGCAGGTTATCCCGATGCTGCCGGAAGTGCTCTCTAACGGCCTGTGTTCGCTCAACCCGCAGGTAGACCGCCTGTGTATGGTGTGCGAGATGACGGTTTCGTCGAAAGGCCGCCTGACGGGCTACAAATTCTACGAAGCGGTGATGAGCTCTCACGCGCGTCTGACCTACACCAAAGTCTGGCATATTCTGCAGGGCGATCAGGATCTGCGCGAGCAGTACGCCCCGCTGGTTAAGCATCTCGAAGAGTTGCATAACCTCTATAAAGTGCTGGATAAAGCCCGTGAAGAACGCGGTGGGATCTCATTTGAGAGCGAAGAAGCGAAGTTCATTTTCAACGCTGAACGCCGTATTGAACGTATCGAACAGACCCAGCGTAACGACGCGCACAAATTAATTGAAGAGTGCATGATTCTGGCGAATATCTCGGCGGCGCGTTTCGTTGAGAAAGCGAAAGAACCGGCACTGTTCCGTATTCACGACAAGCCGAGCACCGAAGCGATTACCTCTTTCCGTTCAGTGCTGGCGGAGCTGGGGCTGGAACTGCCGGGCGGTAACAAGCCGGAACCGCGCGACTATGCAGAGTTACTGGAATCGGTTGCCGATCGTCCTGATGCAGAAATGCTGCAAACCATGCTTTTGCGCTCGATGAAACAGGCGATTTACGATCCAGAAAACCGTGGTCACTTTGGCCTGGCATTGCAGTCCTATGCGCACTTTACTTCGCCGATTCGTCGTTATCCAGACCTGACGCTGCACCGCGCCATTAAATATCTGCTGGCGAAAGAGCAGGGGCATCAGGGCAACACCACTGAAACCGGCGGCTACCATTATTCGATGGAAGAGATGCTGCAACTGGGTCAGCACTGTTCGATGGCGGAACGTCGTGCCGACGAAGCAACGCGCGATGTGGCTGACTGGCTGAAGTGTGACTTCATGCTCGACCAGGTAGGTAACGTCTTTAAAGGCGTAATTTCCAGCGTCACTGGCTTTGGCTTCTTCGTCCGTCTGGACGACTTGTTCATTGATGGTCTGGTCCATGTCTCTTCGCTGGACAATGACTACTATCGCTTTGACCAGGTAGGGCAACGCCTGATGGGGGAATCCAGCGGCCAGACTTATCGCCTGGGCGATCGCGTGGAAGTTCGCGTCGAAGCGGTTAATATGGACGAGCGCAAAATCGACTTTAGCCTGATCTCCAGCGAACGCGCACCGCGCAACGTCGGTAAAACGGCGCGCGAGAAAGCGAAAAAAGGCGATGCAGGTAAAAAAGGCGGCAAGCGTCGTCAGGTCGGTAAAAAGGTAAACTTTGAGCCAGACAGCGCCTTCCGCGGTGAGAAAAAAACGAAGCCGAAAGCGGCGAAGAAAGACGCGAGAAAAGCGAAAAAGCCATCGGTGAAAACGCAGAAAATAGCCGCAGCGACCAAAGCGAAGCGTGCGGCGAAGAAAAAAGTGGCAGAGTGATAATTCACCCTCTTCAAACA
>OBZD01000996.1_pt1 | contig 10691 bp, 10 predicted proteins | sample 1501551 | NCBI WGS metagenome assembly OBZD01 (sample SAMEA2580221, study PRJEB22360) | human gut metagenome | biome: human gut; feature: human-associated habitat; material: faeces | place: Denmark | collected 2008/2010 | reverse complement strand
ATAATCTGTATAGTGAAACTGACGAGTATTTGAATGATTTAACCAATCAGACAGCTAAAGCAATAAAAAACCGGATCAATGAAAATTTGACCCAATTAACGACGATAAGTTTAATTATTCAACAAGATGGAATTCTTCAAGAGCCATTACTTGATTATCTAAACCAGTTGGCACAAAGGGATGGGGTAAAGCGTTTTGGTATAGCAGATTTACAAGGAAATGTAGTAACCTCTGATCATCAGACTTTTAATATTTCTGATCGAGATTATTTTAAAGATTCATTAAATGGTAAAACTGTAACCTCGAAAAGTATTACTGATTATACGGATGGTGAGGCAATCAATGTTTATTCTGTACCAATATATAAACATAATGAAGTTAGTGGGGTTTTGTTTGCTACTTTTTATACAGATAAGTTATCAAGTATTTTGTCGTCTGCAACTTATAATAATGTTGGCTATGCATTTATTTTTAATGAAAATGGTGATGTTGTTTTAAGTAATAAGAAGACAGATGATTTTAATAATATTGAATCGTTGAATGGCATTGATCTTAATGATATCGATATAAATGGGAAGGGCATAATAAACTTTCGTGATGAAAATAATACTCTTAATTATTTGATTTATGCTAATATTGAAGGTAATGATTGGCTAGTTGCTTCTGTTTTTCCCAAAGAAGCTGTAACTGGGAAGTTTCAAAATTTTATTCAAACAGCTTATCTTACCTGGCTTATAATTGGGGTTGGCAGTGCAGTGGTAGTTGCTTATTTTTATTTTATTCAAGGGAAAAATAAGCTGCAAATTACTAAATTAGCTTATGAAGATGAGATTACTGGTCATTATAATTACTATCGGTTTATTGAATATTGTCAAAATATCAATCATTTATCTAAATATGTTTTAGTAAATTGTGATGTTAAAGGATTTAAATGGTTTAATGAAATATATGGAGAAGAGATTGCTAATAGATTATTAAAACAAATTATTATTTGCATAGATACTCAATGTCAAAATGAAGAATTTTGCTGTCGCCAATCTGCCGATCATTTTGTAATTTTATTGGATAGTGATGACTTTGAACAAATCAAGAATCGTTTATTTGTGTTAGCCAATTATATTAGAGGTGAATTTGCGAAAGAATATAATACCTCACCATATTATTTCCATTTTGGTGTTTATAAAATTCTTGAGGATGATGTTGACATTAATTTGGCTTTCAAGAAGACTCAATATACTAGTAATGATTTAAAACGTTTATCAAAAGATGATGTGAGCTTTTATCAAGAAGAAGTTTTTCAAAAAGAGCTTTATGCATTGCAAATTGAAAAAGAGTTTCAAGATTCGTTAAAAGCTAATCATTTTAAAGCTTACATTCAACCGAAAGTAAATCTTCAAACTGGGAAGGTTTGCTCAGGCGAAATTTTAACACGTTGGCATCATCCTGAGTACAATATTATTTCACCTGGTGATTTTATCCCGGTTTATGAAAAAAACGGAATGTTGGAAGCTCTTGATTTCCATATTTTTAAAAAAGCTTTGGAACAGATCGATTATTGGAACAAGTATTATGGTATTAAGATAAGTATCTCTGTCAATGTTTCAAGAACTTATATTTTTAATGAGGGATATGTGGATAAATTGATTCATCTGGTTAAAGCGTGTAATGTTAATCCCGAACAAGTAGAGATTGAAATCACAGAAACAACAGCACTTAATCATAAAGAAGAGTTAATTAAGATTTTAAATCAATTAAAAAGTTATCATTTTAAAGTAGCATTAGATGATTTTGGAAGCGGATATTCATCCTTGAATATCTTAAAAGATCTTCCTATTGATGTAGTGAAGATTGATCAGGAGTTTTTTAGAACAAATGACTATACACATACTCGCAGTCATATTATTATTGAAGAGATAATCCAATTATGTCATAAGTTAAACCTTGAAGTTGTAGCCGAGGGAGTGGAAACGATTGAACAAAAAGAGTTTCTTGAAGCTCATGATTGTGATTATATTCAAGGGTATTATTATCGGCCGATGCTGCTAAAAGAATTTGAAGCATTATTTGTATTGGAAAATATAAATAAATAAAAAGGAACTTTATTCAAGCTATGGTACGCTCCTCCTTAAGTAGATTTTGGTTATTTACCTTATCTACTTAACAAGGGGCATATCACCATCGAATAAAATTCCTTTTTTATTAAATTAAGCCCATTTCAATCATTTTAAGTCCAATATCAACAGAGTTGTAAGCAGCACCTTTCATTAATTGATCGGCAACTACCCATAAACTTAATCCGTTAGGGTTATCTAAATCTTTACGAACACGTCCAACGTGTACTAACTCATCTCAAATAAATTAGCCATTGGATAGATTTGATTTTCAATATCATCATATAATTCAACCCCAGTAGAATTATTTAGTAGCTCGAATACTTTATCAATATCGATTGGTTTTTTAGTTTCAATATATACTGATTCAGAATGTCCCCGAAGTACAGGAACACGAACACAAGTAGCATTGACCTTGATATCTTTATTGAAGATTTTTTTAGTTTCATTAACCATTTTCATTTCTTCTTTAGAAAAATGATTGTCTAAATCAAATTTATCAACTTGTGGAATGCAATTGAAAGCAATTGGAAAATGTTTTTTATCCCCAGCGCAAGGTAATGTTTTGGCAACAGGTTCTTTACCATCTAAGATTTCTTGAGACTGGCGGTATAATTCTTCCATTCCTGCAACACCTGCTCCTGAAACCGCTTGATAAGTAGAAACGATGATTCTTTCGATATCAAAATATTCATTTAAACGATTTAAAGCACTAACCATTTGGATAGTAGTGCAGTTTGGATTAGCAATAATTCCTTTATGATTTCTTAAAGCTTCTCCGTTTACTTCAGGTACTACTAATGGCACCTCAGGATCCATTCTGAAATGACTAGTATTATCAATATTGACACACCCAGCTTTAACAGCGAATGGCATATATTTTTCAGAAATACTTCCCCCGGCAGACCAAAACGCTACATCGATGCCTTCAAAGCTATTTTCTGTTAATTCTTCAACAGTAAATTCATGACCTTCAAATTCAACAACTTTTCCTGCACTACGAGCTGATGCTAATAATTTAATACTTTCAAAAGGAAATTTAAATTGGAAGATACATCTTAACATTTCTCTTCCGACGGCTCCAGTAGCCCCCACGACTGCAACTTTATATTTTTTCATTTTTTATTTACCAACCTTTCCTAAAAACGCTTCATGTAATAAAATTTGTGCTTTTTTAACATCGTCACGATCGATGTAACAAGAAATATTTATTTCTGAGCAAGATGTCATTTCAACATTAATACCATTGCTGCTTAATGTATTGTATGCTTTTTGGAACATTCCACGATTATTTTTAATTCCAACCCCAATAACCGATACTTTACCAATGTTACCACGGACAATGATACGATCAGCATTTAACTGTGGTTTTAAATCATTGATAATATCAACGACAGTAGGAACATCAACATCACTAATAACTAGTGAAATATCCATTCTTCCGCCTCCAACTAATGCTTGATTAAATACATTTACATTAACGCCAGCATCAGCAATTTTTTCAAATAAGCTTCCCGCACTATTGTTGGTGGCATCTACTTTAACTAAAGTGATCCGCGCTTCATTTTGTGAACCGGTGATTCCGGAAATAATTAATTGATTTAAATTTTCTTTCATAATGCGCTCATCTCCTATAACATATGTCCCTTTAGTGTCTTCAAATGAAGAACGGGCGTGAATTGCAATATTGTGACTAGCTGCTAATTGAACACAACGGTGATTTAAAACTTTAGCACCATTTTTAGCTAGTTCCAGCATTTCTGCATAACTGATACAATCCAATTTAAGAGCATCAGGAACTAATCTTGGATCAGCAGTGTAGATTCCATTTACATCACTGTATATCTCTACTTCACTAGCATCAATTGCTACCCCAATTGCAACTGCTGATAAATCGCTCCCCCCGCGACCTAAAGTGGTAATTTTACCATGGATAGAATGCCCTTGAAAACCAGGGCAAAATACGACATCAGCGTATTTTAATTTTTCAATAATATCTTTACCTTCAACCTTATTGATCGTTGCGTTATTAAAAGTTGAATCTGTAACAATTCCTAATTCTGAATTAGTGATTGTTGCCGCTCGATAACCGAGAGAAGCAACTTCTCCTTTACAAACTAAAGTTGAAATTGTTTCACCAATACTAGTTAGACGATCAATCTCCTCATCTGTTAACTGCTGGGTATTAACAATTGATAATAGTGTATCAGTAGCATATGGATCATCATAACGACCCATCGCCGAAACAACCGCAACAACTTTATTACCATTATTGATTTCTCTAATAATATTGTTGTACATGGTTGAACGTGATTCACGCGAACGAGTGGAAGTACCACCAAATTTTTGGACAATTATGTTCATTTTATCCCCTCACTTTGAAAATTGTGTATTCTGTATCACCAAGATCTGTAGTTAGATCTGCTAACTCAATTTCATGAGTAATGTAGATGTGATCGTGTTTTTCAGTGAAGTACATTTCATAATCAACATCTAATGGCTTATTTGCTCTAAGATAATACTTAGATTTAGTAATCGGGTAGATGTTTGAGCAGTCTTCATAATCATGATCCCATCTTTCTACTTGGGTAGTTTTAATTATATCACTTACAACTGCAGAAGCGGTAACATAACGACCTGCACCTTTACCGTAGTAAATAACATTTTCAACATAGTCATTATCGATCTCTACTACATTATATGCATCCATGACGTTTGCTACTAGTTCTTTTTTACTAACTAGAGTAGCTGCGACATCAATTCCAATTCCGTTATTAACTTCTTTTGCCTGAGCAATCATCTTAAAACGATATCCCAGTTTTTTAGCATAATCCATATCAACTTTAGTTACATTACGGATTCCACTAGCACTAATTTTATCAAAATCAATATATTTTTTAAATCCATTTTGAGCTAAAATACAAATTTTATGGGCAGCATCGATTCCATCTAAATCCAATGCTGGATTTGCTTCAACATAACCTAGGCCATCGGCAATGGTCAAAGCTTCATCAAAATCTAAATTTTCATTTTCCATCAAAGTTAAAATAAAGTTTGTTGTTCCATTTAATATACCAATGATTTCTTTTGTGTTGTTAGCGACTAAACTTTCTTTTTGGCTGACTAAAACAGGGATTCCGCCACCAACACTAGCTTCGTAGAAAATGTGGACATTTTTTTCTTTTGCTGCCATAAAGATTTCTTTACCATCATGGGCTAATAATGCTTTATTGGCAGTAACAACATGTTTACCATTTCTTATAGCTTCTAAAATAATTGTTTTAGCGACAGTTACTCCACCAATCAATTCAACTACAACATCAATTTCATGATCATTTATAACATCATTAAAGTCTTTTGTGTAAATTACCCCCTCTGGTAGATCAACCTCTTCAAGACCACAACCATATTTAATCATTACTTCATCATTAATGACTTTTTCGAGACGTTTTCTTTCATTAGTTAGGATTTCGATAACTCCATAACCAACAGTACCTAGTCCGATAACACCGATTTTCATCTAATTCCCCCTTATATAATAAAAATAGACCTTTAAAATAAGGTCCCAATATCATTAAATAAATAGCAGAACCAATATATTATTGAGCATGCACAATAATGGAACTAATCGTTGCCATAATTATTGCAAACATGTTCATTGATAACATATCTCGGTCCTCCAATTTCCTAATTTATGACATATTACCACGATTGTATACAATAGTCAATGGTAATCAATAATAATTGAAATAATCAAAGTTATTTTACTTTGATATGTTATAATAAGTATGTATTGACTTATATAAATAAATTGTATACAATAGTTTAAATCACACAGGGGGATGAACAATGGAAAAGAAATATATAAGTACACGAAACCAACAAAAAGAGATTAATTTTTATCAGGCTATCGTCCAAGGAATTGGGGAAGACGGTGGGTTATTAGTGCCGGATTTTGATTTTACAAAGATGGATTTAGATGTTTTATCTAAATTGAATTATGTTGATTTAGCAACTGAAGTATTAAGTACATTTGTACCTGAAGAAGGAAAAGAATTGATTCATGATGCGTGTTTAAATGCGTATGGAAAAGGATTATTTCCAGAAATCGTTGTACCAGTAAAAAAGGCTGGTGATGTTTATGTTGCTGAACTATTCCATGGACAAACGGCAGCATTCAAGGATATGGCATTATCGTTACTACCTTATTTAATGACGTTATCTTTAAAACAATTAAAAGAGGAACGTGAAGTAATGATCTTAGCAGCTACTAGTGGCGATACCGGTAAAGCGGCATTAGAAGGTTTTAAAGATGTTGAGGGAACTTGTATCAAAGTATTCTATCCTTTGGATGGGGTATCTGCGATTCAACAACAACAGATGGTCAGTCAAACAGGAAAGAATGTTAAGGTAGTAGGAATTCACGGTAATTTTGATGATGCTCAAAGTGCGGTAAAAAAAGCTTTTGCATCTGAAGAATTGAAAGTTGCAAGTGATCAACATAATGTTTTCTTATCATCTGCAAATTCAATCAATGTCGGACGTTTGATTCCTCAAATCGTTTACTATTTCCATAGTTATTTTGAATTAGTAAGAAATAACGAAATCAAATTAGGAGATAAGATTAATTTCTGTGTTCCTAGTGGTAATTTTGGTAACTGTTTAGCAGGATATTTTGCTAAAAAAATGGGTTTACCAATTGATAAATTTGTTTGTGCTTCAAATAAAAATAATATTTTAACAGATTTCTTTACTACTGGTAAATATGATGCAAATCGTGAGTTTTATAAAACAAATGCTCCAGCTATGGATATTTTAGTATCTAGTAACTTAGAAAGATTGGTTTGGTTTATGTCTGATGGTGATGGAGAAAAAGTTCGTCAATATATGGATAAATTAAATAGTGAAGGTGTTTATGAAGTAGATGATGCAACTTTTGCTAAAATTAAAGATCAGTTTAAAGCAGGATGTTTAAGTGAAGATGAAATCTTAACTACAATTAAAACATGTTTCAATGAAACTGGATATTTATTAGATACGCATACTGCCATTGGTTATGGTGTTCTAAAACAATATCAGCAGGAGACTGGAGACCATACTAAAACAGTATTATTATCAACTGCATCTCCTTATAAGTTCCCTGAATCAGTTTATCAAGCTATTTATGGGGAAGAACTTGATGTTTATACAGCAATTGATAAATTAAGTGAAAAGACTGGTGTTCCTGTGCCTCAAGCATTATCAGGAATTAAAGAGCGTGAAGTGTTACATAAAGAAGCGATTGATAAAACTGAGATTATTAGTTTTATCAAATCAGAAATAGAAGCAATGTAGGAGGTTAGCATGAAAGTAAAAGTAAAAGTACCAGCGACAAGTGCTAACTTAGGACCCGGATTTGACGTTGCAGGGTTGGCACTGACTTTATATAATACCTTTACCTTTGAACTGGCTGATCAAGGTTTAAATATTACTGGTTGTCCAGAACAGTTTTGTAATGAAGAAAATATGACCTACCAGGCTTTTAAACAAGCTGCTGAAATTTGTGGCTTAGAATATCAAGGCGTAAATATTGAATGTAGTGGGGATGTTCCTTATACCCGTGGATTGGGTAGTAGTTCTACTTGTATTGTAGCAGGAATCGTTGGGGCTTTTGCTTTTAAAGATAAAGTTGAAGATCGACAAGAAATTCTAGAATTAGCAACTGCAATTGAAGGTCATCCTGATAATGTGGCACCGGCAATTTTTGGAGGCTTGACAGTATCAGTAATGGAAGAAGATAATGTATTAACATTAAATATCCCTGTTAAACATGACTATCGGTTTGTTACATTGATTCCGCCATTTACATTATCAACTGAACAATCAAGATCAGTTTTACCACAGGTTTTGCCAAGAGCTGACGCGATTAAAAACGTATCTCATTTAGCGTTGATGGTTGCTTCATTGATTAATGGATATGATGAGGGGCTAAAATTAGGCTTTAAAGACCGTTTGCATCAACCATATCGTGGTGATTTAATTAAAGGCTTTAATGAAATCATGGGAGTTTTAGAACAAGATGAAAAAGTACTTGGGGCTTATTTGTCGGGGGCTGGTCCAACAATAATGGCTGTTATTCGTGGTGAGGATAAGATGGGTGTAGTTCGGATTAAAGAAGAGCTAGGTGCATTAATTAAAGATTGGCAAGTTGTGAAATTGGAATTAGATAATCGTGGTTATACGGCTGATTATGAATAATAAAAAACGTTTGGAACATCAAACGTTTTTTATTTAGTAAAACTTTTTATATTATCAGTTCTTTCAATTAGATAATCAACGGAGGTATCATAGAGAGTTGCAAGTTTTCCAAGCGTATCAGGCGTCATTTCGTGTTGACCTAGTTCATAGCGGGAGTATGTTTTTTGATCGACATGCAAATATTTGGCTACTTTTTCTTGAGTGTAGCCATATTTAGTTCGAAGCTCTTTTAATCGTTTGTATTGCATCATATCACCGCCTTTTTCAATTATAGATTAGTCTAATTAGGACTAGAAGTTTTTAGACCAAAACGGTCTAAAATAATAAAACGCTAGTTAACTAGCGCCGTTTTTTCTTAGTGTAATCAGTTTTATCATCAGTACGTTCGATCAAGTAATCAACAGTGGTTTCATGAAATGTTGCGAGTTTGGATAAAATCTCTGGATCGATGGTTCTTTCTCCTCGTTCGTAACGAGAATAAGATTTTTGAGAGACATTTAAATATTCTGCTAATTGTTTTTGAGTAAGGTCTTTATCTTCTCTTAAATCGCGAATTCTTTTGTAATACATAAAACCACCACCTAAATTTATTATAGAGTGGACCTTATTGGTCTATGCATAAATGTCCTAAATTGGACTAAGAAAAAATTATTTGCTTATTCTTTATAAAAGAGATAGATTAGTTTATAATAAGCACGAGGTGGAATATGGAACAGTTTGCAAGAATTACAAGGATGGTAGGATCTTCATGGATCGAGTGTCTTCAAAATAAAAAAGTTGCAGTTTTTGGTTTAGGGGGAGTTGGGAGCTATGTAGTTGAGGCTCTTGTTAGAAACGGGATCGGCGAATTAGTTTTGGTTGATCATGATATTATTGATATAACTAATTTGAATCGTCAGTTATATGCGTTGCATTCAACGATTGGGATGAATAAAGTAGATGTTGCTAGAGCACGATGTTTAGATATTAATCCTAATCTAAAGATCACTACCTACCAACAGTTTTATTTACCAGATCAAGGAATGGAAACTATTTTTGAAGATTGTGATTTTGTGGTTGATGCAATTGATACTGTTAAGGCTAAATTGGCACTAATTGAAAATTGTCAGCACCTTGGAGTTAGAGTCATTTCATCAATGGGAACAGGTAATAAATTAGATCCAAGCCGTTTTGAAATCACAGATATTTATAAAACTAGTGTGTGTCCATTAGCACGAGTAATGCGTCGTGAACTAAAGAATCGGGGCATAAAAAAATGTCCTATTTTATATTCGACAGAATCTCCGCAAGAAGTTGACGGCAGTACACCAGGTAGTGTGAGTTTTGTTCCTAGTGTAGCTGGTCTGATGATTGCGGGGTATGTAATAAAAGAATTAGTGAAGGAGGAAGAATAATGGAAGGAATTACAGAAATTAATAAGGATGATTACATTGATAATTGTTTAAAAATTGTCAAAGAGATGATTACTGAAGAAGATTTTAGTGATGAAATCTGGCTTGCTTTAACTGGTGAAATTATGGATACATGTTTATTTATTGGTGGTGATTTTGAAGAAGCAAATATTCGTAATATTACAAACCAATACATTAATAATGGTGGAATTAAACGCTTTAAAAAAGCGCACGAGGTGTTGTAATGCAACATTATTGTGAAATTCCTACACCAAAAGGAACGATGAGAGGATTTTTTCATAAGCCGGATTTAGATAGACATCCAGTATGTATAATTTTTCACGGCTTTACCGGTCAAAAGACGGGGACGAAGTTTTGTTATGTTCAATTAGCAAGGATGCTGGAAGCAAAAGGAATAGCTACATTTAGATTTGATTTTTTAGGTAGTGGGGAAAGTGATCTTAATTTTAAAGATATGACTTTTAAAGATGAGTTGGCTTGTGCACGTGTTATTCTAGAGGAAGCATTAAAAATGGAAAACTGTACTGAAATTTATGTTTTAGGACATTCTATGGGCGGTGCAGTTGCTAGTGAATTAGCGAAGTTATATCCACAAGTAATTAGCAAATTAGTATTATGGGCTCCTGCTTTTAATTTACCAGCAGCTTTAGTTCTAATGGATTATATGATCATGGCGGTTATGAAATCTCTCAGACATTTGTAGATGATATTTTGGCTAGAGATTTTTATGCTGATCTAGATACATATAAAAATGAATTATTAGTAATTCATGGTACAAATGATACAACTGTACCATTTGATATTAGTAAAATATATGTTCCCAAGTTTAATCAACAATTAAAATTTGTACCAATTGAAGGGGCAAACCATAATTATGATACTGTTGAACATATTAAAGAAGTTTTAAAATTATCGTTGGATTTTTTAACAA
>OBZD01000995.1_pt1 | contig 10703 bp, 10 predicted proteins | sample 1501551 | NCBI WGS metagenome assembly OBZD01 (sample SAMEA2580221, study PRJEB22360) | human gut metagenome | biome: human gut; feature: human-associated habitat; material: faeces | place: Denmark | collected 2008/2010 | reverse complement strand
TATGGGCACCACCGTGGTGAGCGGCACGGCACAAGCAATGGTGATTGCTACAGGAGCCAACACTTGGTTTGGTCAACTGGCGGGGCGTGTTAGTGAGCAGGAAAGCGAGCCGAATGCCTTTCAGCAAGGGATCAGCCGCGTCAGTATGCTGCTGATTCGCTTTATGCTGGTGATGGCTCCGGTGGTGCTGTTAATCAATGGTTACACCAAAGGCGACTGGTGGGAAGCGGCACTGTTTGCGCTTTCGGTCGCGGTAGGCTTAACGCCGGAAATGTTGCCGATGATTGTTACCTCGACGCTGGCGCGCGGCGCAGTAAAGCTGTCGAAACAGAAAGTGATCGTCAAACATCTGGATGCTATTCAGAACTTTGGCGCAATGGATATTCTGTGCACTGATAAAACTGGCACCCTGACACAGGACAAAATTGTGCTGGAGAATCATACCGATATCTCCGGTAAAACCAGCGAACGCGTGCTGCATAGCGCGTGGTTGAACAGTCATTATCAGACCGGACTTAAAAACCTGCTCGATACAGCGGTGCTCGAAGGTACGGATGAAGAGTCAGCGCGCTCGCTGGCCAGTCGTTGGCAAAAAATCGATGAGATTCCGTTTGATTTCGAGCGTCGCCGGATGTCGGTGGTAGTGGCAGAAAATACCGAGCACCATCAGCTGGTTTGCAAAGGTGCATTGCAGGAAATCCTCAATGTGTGTTCGCAGGTGCGTCACAATGGCGAGATTGTGCCGCTCGATGACATCATGCTGCGTAAGATTAAGCGGGTTACTGATACGCTGAATCGTCAGGGGCTGCGCGTGGTTGCGGTGGCGACGAAATACCTGCCAGCGCGTGAAGGAGATTACCAGCGGGCGGATGAATCCGACCTGATCCTCGAAGGATATATTGCTTTCCTTGATCCGCCAAAAGAGACAACTGCTCCGGCACTGAAGGCATTAAAAGCGAGTGGAATTACCGTAAAAATCCTTACTGGCGACAGTGAGTTAGTTGCAGCGAAAGTGTGCCATGAAGTGGGGCTGGACGCGGGAGAGGTGGTCATTGGTAGTGATATTGAAACGCTATCTGACGACGAACTGGCAAATCTCGCACAGCGCACCACGCTGTTTGCTCGTCTGACGCCGATGCATAAAGAACGCATTGTGACCTTACTGAAGCGCGAAGGGCATGTGGTTGGCTTTATGGGCGATGGTATTAATGATGCGCCCGCCTTACGCGCTGCGGATATCGGCATTTCTGTGGACGGCGCGGTAGATATTGCCCGTGAAGCGGCTGATATCATCCTGCTGGAAAAAAGCCTGATGGTGCTGGAAGAGGGGGTTATTGAGGGACGTCGCACTTTCGCCAACATGCTGAAATACATCAAAATGACGGCGAGCTCTAACTTCGGTAATGTGTTCAGCGTGCTGGTGGCGAGTGCTTTCTTGCCCTTCCTGCCGATGTTGCCGTTACACTTGCTTATTCAGAACCTGCTGTACGATGTGTCACAGGTGGCGATCCCGTTTGATAACGTCGACGACGAGCAAATTCAAAAGCCGCAGCGTTGGAATCCGGCGGATCTGGGGCGCTTTATGATCTTCTTCGGACCGATCAGCTCGATCTTCGATATTCTGACGTTTTGCCTGATGTGGTGGGTATTCCATGCCAACACGCCGGAAACGCAAACGCTGTTCCAGTCGGGATGGTTTGTGGTGGGCTTACTGTCGCAAACGCTGATTGTGCATATGATCCGTACCCGCCGTGTGCCGTTTATTCAGAGCTGTGCATCGTGGCCGTTAATGATCATGACCGTGATCGTGATGATTGTCGGGATCGCATTGCCGTTTTCACCGCTGGCCAGTTATCTGCAGCTGCAGGCGCTGCCGTTAAGCTATTTCCCGTGGCTGGTTGCGATTCTGGCAGGGTATATGACGTTAACCCAGTTGGTGAAAGGGTTCTATAGCCGTCGTTACGGTTGGCAGTAAAGAATAAACTGGGCACGATAGCCCCGATTCAGATTGCAGACAAAGTGAGCGTTGTTCATGCCGGATGCGGCGTAAATGCCTTATCCGGCCTACAAATTCAATCAATTGCAGGAATCACGTAGGCCTGATAAGCGTAGCGCATCAGGCAATTTTGCGTTTGTCATCAGATTTAATCCGGGCATGATAGCCCGGATTTCCATCAAGATTAGCGACGAACAGCGATCGCTTCGATCTCAATTTTTACGTCTTTCGGCAGACGGGCAACTTCAACGCAAGAACGTGCCGGGAAGGTGGCATTGTGTTCGGTGAAGAAGGCTTCGTAGGTAGCATTAACGGTTGCGAAGTCGTTCAGATCTTTCACAAACACGGTGGTTTTAACGATGTCGCTCACTTTCAGGCCTGCGGCTTCGACGATCGCTTTTACGTTATCCAGCGACTGACGTGCCTGTGCAGCGACGTCTGCCGGTACTTCGCCCGTTTTCGGATTTACCGGGATCTGGCCGGAGGTGATGATCATATTGCCCAGATCAACGCCCTGTACGTAAGGACCGATAGCTGCCGGTGCATTTTCCGTCGCGATAGTTTTGCTCATGATTTCTCCTTTATTACAGCGGTAAAAAGTCTGGCTCATTATAGGGAGCCAGACTTTTATTACCAACCGCAATTAATTGGCCAGCACCACATTATGGGAAAACTCTTTTTCACAGTATTTGCATTTGAGCGCGATGTCATTGGCGCGTTTTCGCACGGCAAAGCTGGAAGAAACCGGTTCGGCATGGCTGATACAGTTGCTGTTCGGGCAGACCAGCACATTGTCGATGCGCTCCGGCAGACTGGGGCGCGATTTACCCACCACTTCATAGTTGTCGATACGGTTAACCGTGGCTTGCGGCGCATACAATGCCAGTTGATCTACCTGATCTTCACTCAAAAAGGTATTTTCGATTTTGATCAGATCTTTGCGGCCCATCTCGCCAGAAGGCAGGTTCAGACCAATGGTGATGCGCTGATCCGTTTCGGTCAGCTTGAACAGACTCAACAGCTTAAAACCGATCTGGGCGGGGATATGGTCAATTACCGTGCCGCGTTTAATAGCTTCAACCTGCAATTTATTATCGTGTGTCATCTCTATTTCCCCTTACAGTACCAGATCGCGATTCAGAACCAGTGCCAGTAACGCCTGGCGAGCGAAAATCCCGTTGCCTGCCTGCTGGAAGTACCAGGCGTGTGGCGTTTTATCAACATCCGTCGCAATCTCATCAACACGCGGCAGCGGATGCAGCACTTTCATATTGGCTTTGGCGTTGTGGAGATCGCTGGCGCGAAGAACAAACTGCGCTTTCACGTTGGCGTACTCGGACGGGTCCAGACGCTCTTTTTGCACGCGGGTCATGTACAGGATGTCTACTTCCGCCATCACTTCTTCAATAGAGCTGTGCAGACTCCATGCGATCCCTTTTTCATCGAGCATATCCAGAATGTATTGCGGCATTGCCAGCGCGTCCGGCGCGATGAAGTAAAAACGGTTGCCATCGAACTTCGCTAACGCCTGAGTCAGGGAGTGAACGGTGCGGCCATATTTCAGGTCACCAACCATTGCGACGTGGAGATTGTCCAGACGCCCCTGGGTTTCCTGAATAGTGAATAAGTCCAGCAAGGTTTGCGTCGGATGTTGGTTGGAGCCATCACCGGCATTCAGTACCGGTACATTGCCGGAAAACTCGGTGGCCAGGCGCGCCGCACCTTCCTGCGGATGACGCATCACTATCGCATCGACGTAAGTGCTGATAACCGAAATGGTATCGGCCAGCGTTTCGCCCTTTTTACCCAGTGATGTATTGGCGCTGTCGGAGAAGCCCACCACGCTGGCACCCAGGCGGTGCATAGATGTTTCGAAAGAGAGGCGGGTACGGGTAGAGGCTTCGAAGAAACAGCTGGCAATGACTTTGTGCTTCAACAGCTCTGGTTGCGGGTTTGCTTTCAGTTTCGCCGCTGTCGCCAGCACCAGATTAAGGTCATCGCGACTAAGGTCGTTTATGGAAATGATATGTTTCTGATATAGCGGATTAGCCATCTTTTATCTCCTGACGCCTGGGCAAAAAAAAGCCCCTCGATTGAGGGGCTGGGAATGGGTGATCAACGGGAAGAAAAACGGCAGGCCAGCGTCTTTTTTCAGACGCGGTAAGACAAAATGTCGAACACACTGAACCATACATCCTCCCGGCAAATTGTCCGGCATTATACTCATAGCCAGAAGCGGTGCAAGCATTTGATGCAATATTTTGTCAGCGCAAACGGTTTATTTGAATTAAAAGTCAAAATGTATGCATTTTTATTTGCTTTGATTCTGGAGGAGAACTGTCGTTCGGTATCAATAATTGCAGACATTTCCTGCTTTTTTCTTTTTCACTTTCACGCAATCAGATATGCATTTTATTCCATTCATCCGACTTATAGGGCGGAGTGTGAAAACGAACGGCTAACACTATTGCTTACAGCTCAGGGATGCGCGCTATCACTTTAATTTCAAAATCAAAGCCTGCCAGCCAGGTAACGCCCACCGCCGTCCAGTTTGGATAAGGAGGGGCGCTAAATATTTCATTTTTGACCGTCATGATGTCTTCAAATTGTTTTTCCGGATCGGTATGAAAGCTCGTAACATCAATGATATCGTCAAAAGTGCATCCCGCAGCAGCCAGGGTCGCATGCAAATTATCAAATGCCAGTCTGACTTGTTGCTGAAAATCGGGTTCTGGTGTTCCGTCCTCTCGACTTCCTACTTGCCCGGAAACAAACAGCAAATCGCCGGAACGAATAGCCGCAGAATAACGATGCTCAGCATACAGTGAATGTCGGCCAGCAGGGAAAACAGCGGTTCTTTCTACCATTTGGTTATCCTCAAGATTTACGACATGAACAGAAGATTTCTCTTTACCGGGAGCCGCTTTTAGCGGACGACGTGAGTAAACAAAACCCAGACATCATGGATAATGGCTGGGCTTAATTGAGCGTAGTCGGTTATGCGCCAAACGCGCCATCAATGGTATGCATCGCGCCGGTAACAAAACTGGCTTCTGGCCCTGCTAACCATGCGACCATACCAGCGACCTCTTCCGGTTGCCCATGTCTTTTGATAGCCATCAAACTATGCAACATATCGCGCATTGGCCCGTTGGCGGGATTAGCGTCGGTATCAATTGGCCCTGGCTGGACGACGTTAATGGTGATCCCACGCGGTCCAAAATCACGGGCCAGCCCGCGCGCCATGCCTTGCAGGGCAGATTTGCTGGCGGCATAAGCAACAGGCATACGATCGCCATTCACGGAGCCGATGATTAAGATGCGCCCGCCTTCGGGCATCTGCCGGGCGGCTTCAACAGAGGCATGATAAGGAGCATGAATATTGATTTTGAAAAGGCGATCAATATCGTCGGCATTTAATTCCAGGGCATCGCCAAAGACGCCAATACCTGCATTTACCACCAGGATATCCAATGCGCCGCTCTTACGAACGACATCAATGACAGCGTCTCTGTCAGCACTATCTGTAAATACTGCTGTCGCTCCAGTCTCTTGTGCCAGATGTTCAGCGGCATCTTTCGACCCCGCATAGGTGAATCGTACATTGGCCCCATCAGTGACGAAACGACGTACGATAGCGGCACCGATTCCACGACTGCCACCGAGGATGAGAACTGTCTTACCTGTAAAAGCGCCCATAAGGACTCCTTGATTTATTATGTAACATGCATTACAAAACTGTTTTAACTTTCTGTCAACAAGTTTTGTAATGGTCACTAAAAAACAATCTCGCGTTCCAGGTCGTCCCAGACGTTTCGCTCCTGAGCAGGCAGTCTCTGCGGCAAAAGTGCTTTTTCACCAAAAAGGTTTCGATGCTGTCAGTGTTGCTGAAGTTACTGATTATCTTGGTATTAACCCCCCGAGCCTCTACGCAGCTTTTGGCAGTAAAGTTGGGTTATTTAGCCGTGTACTCAATGAATATGTCGGTACGGAAGCTATTCCGCTTGCCGATATTCTTCGTGATGATCGTCCGGTAGGGGAGTGCCTGGCTGAGGTATTAAAAGAAGCGGCGCGCAGATATAGCCAAAACGGCGGCTGCGCTGGCTGTATGGTTCTTGAAGGCATTCATAGTCATGATCCACAAGCGCGTGATATTGCCGTTCAATATTATCACGCCGCAGAAACGACCATTTATGACTATATCGCCAGGCGGCATCCACAAAGCGCACAATGTGTGACTGATTTTATGAGTACCGTGATGTCAGGGCTTTCTGCGAAGGCACGAGAGGGGCACTCCCTCGAACAACTCTGTGCAACAGCTGCACTGGCGGGGGAAGCGATAAAAACTATTCTCAAGGAGTGATGCTGACCTTGATCCGAAAGGCGGGAACGCGCCTGCCGATAAGTTGTGATAAGACAATAATTCACGCGTTAAGGCTGGCGGAATTGATCATCTTTTCGTATAACGGTGGAAATGAAACATTGTTTTAATTAAGGAGTGGAAAAGATGATCATCGGAAATATTCATAATCTTCAGCCGTGGCTACCCCAGGAGTTACGCCAGGCGATTGAGCATATCAAAGCACACGTTACGGCAGAAACGCCAAAGGGCAAGCACGATATCGAAGGTAATCGTCTGTTTTATCTTATCTCGGAAGATATGACCGAGCCGTACGAAGCTCGCCGTGCGGAGTACCATGCCCGCTATCTCGACATTCAGATTGTGTTAAAAGGTCAGGAAGGCATGACCTTCAGCACGCAACCTGCAGGCACGCCGGATACCGACTGGTTAGCTGATAAAGACATCGCATTTTTGCCGGAAGGCGTTGATGAGAAAACAGTTATCCTAAATGAAGGTGATTTTGTTGTGTTTTATCCGGGGGAAGTGCATAAACCGCTGTGCGCAGTGGGCGCGCCAGCCCGGGTTCGCAAATCAGTAGTGAAGATGCTGATGGCGTGATGACTTTTCGCCGTAAATAACTCAAGGTTTACGGCGAGTTTGTGAAAAGATCGTTTTTTGATATTTTTTTGTGAGTAAAATTTGTAATGCTTTGACGTTCTTATTAACTCAAGGAGTTCGTCATGAGCAAAATATCAGATTTGAATTATTCTCAACACATTACATCAGCCGACAATTTTAAACCAAAAAATGAAGTCTTAAATACCTGGTGTGTGGGAATGAATGATTTTGCCCGTATTGCCGGGGGGCAGGATAGCAGAAGGAATATTCTTTCTCCTGGAGCATTTTTAGAGTTTTTGGCAAAGATATTTACCCTGGGTTATGTGGATTTTAGCAAACGCTCCAACGAAGCGGGTAGAAATATGATGGCTCATATTAAGTCCTCATCTTATTCTAAAGATACTAATGGCAATGAAAAAATGAAGTTTTACATGAATAATCCTGTAGGGGAACGAGCGGATTCACCCAAGGTGATTATAGAAATTTCACTTTCCACTATCACTACTATGGGGACTCGTCAAGGACATACAGCCATTATATTTCCACAACCTGATGGTTCGACTAACCGTTATGAAGGGAAGTCCTTTGAAAGAAAAGATGAGAGTTCATTACACCTGATTACTAACAAGGTTCTGGCGTGTTACCAAAGTGAAGCTAACAAGAAAATAGCGCGTCTATTAAATAATAATCAGGAGTTAAATAATCTACAGAAATTAAATAATCTACAGAAGTTAAATAATCTACTGAAGTTAAATAATATACAGGGGTTAAATAATCCTCAGGAGTTAAATAATCCGCAGAATTTAAATGATTCTCAGGAGTTAAATAACTCGCAGGAATTAAATAGTCCACAGGAGTTAAATGATCCGCAGGAGTTAAATAATTCTCAGGACTTAAATAACTCTAAGGTGAGTTGTACAGTTTCAGTTGATTCTACGATTACGGGTTTATTAAAAGAACCATTGAATAATGCATTATTAGCAATAAGGAACGAACATCTGCTATTAATGCCTCATGTATGTGATGAATCGATTTCATACTTACTGGGCGAAAAAGGTATACTTGAAGAAATAGATAAGCTCTACGCATTAAATGATCACGGAATTGATAATGACAAAGTAGGTAACAATGAAATTAATGACATCAAAGTTAACCTGTCTCATATTCTTATTGATTCCTTAGATGATGCAAAGGTTAACCTTACACCGGTCATCGATTCGATTCTGGAGACTTTTTCAAAATCCCCATATATTAATGATGTAAGAATACTGGATTGGTGTTTTAATAAAAGCATGCAATATTTTGATGATACTAAAAAGATAAAGCATGCATGCTCCGTAATAAATCATATTAATCTTCGCAGCGATCAGTCTAAAATAGCTGAGACATTATTTTTCAATCTCGATAAAGAACCCTATAAAAATAGCCCTGAATTACAGGGGTTGATTTGGAATAAGTTGGTTGTATATGTCAATGAATTTAACTTAAGTAATCGAGAAAAAACAAATTTAATACAAAGGCTATTTGATAATGTTGAGTCTATATTTAATGAAGTACCTGTCAGCATTTTAGTGAATGATATTTTTATGAATGATTTCTTTATGAAAAATCCTGAGATGATTAATTGGTACTTCCCTCAGTCACTTAAGAGTTATGAGGGTGAAAAGATTTATTTTGATAATTTAAAATATGATTTAAATGATAATGATAAGGAATCTAATAAAGAAATTTTGAAGAATCAACCAGATAATGTTATCAAAGAAAAACTGAATAATGAATACAAACTTAGATTTAGAATGATGCAAACTATCTTGCAATCGAGAGTTAATGTATTACCATATATTAATGAACAGCGTTTAAATAAACTAAATCCACCGGAAAATTTACGTATAGCAATAGAACACTTTGGGTGGAAGAATAGACCTATCACTGCATAAAATAATGTGATGCCGGGATGGTTTGTATTTCCCGGCATCTTTATAGCGATAGCAATTATTTACTGAGCGTCGCGACCATCACCGCTTTGATAGTATGCATACGGTTTTCCGCCTGATCAAAAACAATGCTGGCGGCAGATTCGAAGACCTCATCAGTGACTTCCATACCGCCATGTAGGCCAAATTCTTCCGCCATTTTCTTGCCAAGCGTCGTTTGGTCGTCATGAAACGCGGGCAGGCAGTGGAGGAATTTGACCTCCGGGTTACCGGTCAACTGCATCATCTTGCTGTTCACCTGATATTCACGCAGCAATGCAATCCGTTCCGCCCATTTCTCTTTTGCTTCCCCCATCGACACCCACACATCGGTATAGATAAAGTCAGCACCTTCAACTCCCTTCGCGACATCTTCAGTCAGCGTAATATTCCCACCATTTTGCTGTGCCAGGGCGCGGCATTCCGTAACCAGCGCAGCTTCCGGCCAGCACGCTTGTGGCGCGACCAGACGCAAATCCAGACCGGTAAGCGCCGCAGCTTCGAGCATCGAATTGCCCATGTTGTTACGCGCGTCACCTGCATAGACCAGCGTCATTTCGTTGAACGCTTTGCCGGGCAAATGCTCCTGCATGGTGAGAAGATCCGCCAGCAGCTGCGTGGGATGGAACTCATTGGTCAGGCCATTCCATACCGGCACGCTAGCGTATTCCGCCAGTGTTTCGACAATCTCCTGACCATAGCCGCGATACTGAATACCGTCATACATGCGACCAAGCACGCGGGCAGTGTCTTTAATCGACTCTTTATGACCAATCTGGCTGCCGCTTGGGCCGAGATAAGTAACGCGAGCACCCTGGTCATATGCGGCAACTTCGAAAGAGCATCGGGTACGAGTCGAGTCTTTTTCGAAGATGAGCGCGATGTTTTTACCAGTGAGTTTGGCTTCTTCTTTACCGCTTTTCTTATCGGCTTTCAGCTTCGCGGCTAACTGCAGCAGGCTGTTGAGTTCAGCTGGCGTGAAATCGAGTAATTTCAGGAAATGCTTATGATAAAACCCGGACATAGATCCCTCCTGTGGCTAACGCCTCAATGAATTAAAATTCAATTTATATGGATGATTATTCATTTGCAAGTCTAAAGCATAAATCTTTGTCACAAAGGTGGAGGCAATGTCAGTGGTGTGTGACAATAAGAGTATCGGCAGGACATTAAGAGGAATGAGCCATGGCAAACCCGGAACAACTGGAAGAACAGCGTGAAGAAACACGTTTGATTATTGAAGAATTACTGGAAGATGGCAGCGATCCGGACGCGCTGTACACCATCGAACACCATCTTTCCGCAGACGATCTGGAAACCCTGGAAAAAGCAGCAGTTGAAGCGTTTAAACTCGGTTACGAAGTGACCGATCCAGAAGAGCTGGAAGTTGAAGATGGTGATATCGTGATTTGCTGCGACATCCTCAGCGAGTGCGCGTTGAATGCCGATCTGATCGATGCCCAGGTTGAACAACTGATGACGCTGGCAGAGAAATTTGACGTTGAGTACGACGGATGGGGCACTTACTTTGAAGATCCTAACGGCGAAGATGGCGACGATGAAGATTTTGTCGATGAAGACGATGACGGAGTTCGCCACTAATTAAGCGTAGCGCATCAGGCCCAGGTAGTTCCTGCAACCTGGTGAATTTGTAGCCCGGATAAGGCATTCATGTCACATCCGGCATAAACAAAACGTACGTTGTTAATGTTCGAATGCCCGCGAGTTGAACACGCGGGCATTTTTTTAGAGTTCGCGCAACATCCGCACTTCA
>OBZD01000986.1_pt1 | contig 10799 bp, 9 predicted proteins | sample 1501551 | NCBI WGS metagenome assembly OBZD01 (sample SAMEA2580221, study PRJEB22360) | human gut metagenome | biome: human gut; feature: human-associated habitat; material: faeces | place: Denmark | collected 2008/2010 | reverse complement strand
CAAACATGAAGTACGATGCAAGAGCCTGCCATTTCAACATGGATACCGGCTGCGTGGAGCTGCTGCTCCGGGATGGGAGAATGATCTCCATTGACTGCACTGGGGTCGAGGATGAATTGGACGTGACCATGGCGCAGAGGTCGGAGTTAGATTATCTCATCTACAATGACCCGCTTGGCTATGCAGACTTGATTCTGAACGGCGAACCAGAGGAGTATCTGAAGAATGTGGCGGGAAGTCACGGATTAGAAGATTAAGCATAAAAGGGTATGCGGCTATAAACCGCATACCCTTTTACACTTTATCGCTTCCAGACCGCTGCGGCATTGGAACGTGACATCAGTTCTTCGACCGGGATTCCGGCTGGGCAGATGTCCTGGCACGCAAGAGATTTTCCGCAGCCTTCAAAATAAAGCTGACGATACGCATTTGCGAGTTCTGTCTGATGGGCAATATCCTGTTCTTCGTTCAGAATACGGTAAGCGTTGACGGGCAGAACAGCTCCAGCAAATTCACTGTTCGGGTCAAAGTTCGGGCAGACCTCCAAGCAGCAGCCACAGAGCAGACACTTAGCAGATCGATACCGCTGGCTGTGCGTATAGCTGGTCTGGAACGCATCTCCTTCCAGCCACAGCTTTGTCCGCTTCAGTGCTTCAAAGATCACGGAACGGTCTACGACCAGATCTTTCACCAGTGGGAATTTGCTCAAAGGCTCCAGAGTAACAACGCTTCCCTTACAGTCCCGCAGAAAAACGGAACAGGCAAGACGAGGCAGACCATTGATCCGCATGGCACAGGCACCGCACTTGCGTATCATGCAGCCGCATTCCCACGCAATGGGGGAAACGACCGTTCCGCTCTTTTCGCACAGAGGGCTGCGGTGATTCAGCTCGTTCAACACCGAAGCAATCGAGGTGTCCGCACTTCCCTCAAAGGAAAACTCCTGCCAGCAGGGTGAAGCCTGCGGGTTTTCCTGCCGTTTGATTCGGATGGTGTAGTTCATAAATCATGCCGCCTTTCGGGGATGGATTCAAAGCTGATGGCGATATGCTGCCCGTTCCAGTGTGCCACGGTGGTTTTGCAGTAAACGGCATCGTTGCGTTGGGGATAATCTGCCCGCCAGTGCGCACCCCGGCTTTCTTTTCGGGCGAAGGCACTTTCCAGCATGGCACAGCCCAGAAGCGGAAGGGTGCCAGACAGTTTGCGGATTTCCTGAATGCCCGCTTCCAATGTCTGTGCATCCCGCACGACACCGAGTGCGTTCAGCAGAATACGATTCATCTGCATTTGAGCGTCCGGGGAAAGTTCGGGCAGAAGGGATTCTTCGGCACAGGGCATATTGGGGGAACTGACTGTTTCCCGGCAGGCAGTTTCCGCAGCAATCTGTCCTCCATAGATCGCACCCAGAAGAGAATTTCCACCCAGACGGTTTGCGCCATGGTACTGAGCGCAGCATTCACCGGCAGCGTACAGATTCCGCATCGAAGTGCGGTGCCGCTCGTCCACCTGAATGCCTCCCATAAAGTAGTGGATACCCGGCAAAATCGGAATGGGTTCTTTGCGAATATCTTTGTGCAGATAGGTCTGACAATCATCCACCAGTCCGGCAAGTTTATGCTCCATGACTTCTTTAGGAAGCTCTGTCATATCAAGGAACACCTCATAGTCACGGCTGACCGTCCAGACTTCCCGCGCGGTGATGTCACGCGGCATCAGGTTGCCGAGTTCCGGATATTTTTCTTCCATGAAATACCACGGCTTCCCGTTCCGTAATGCAAACAGCCGCCCGCCCTCACCACGGGCGGCCTCACTCAGAAGCATCCGTTTTTCGCCCAGTTCGACCGTGGTAGGGTGGTACTGGATCATTTCAAGATTTGCCATCGGAACGCCCAGACGGAACAGTTCTGCGGTGACTTCTCCGGTATTGGCAAGAGAGCCGGTCGTATCACCGAATAAGCCATGCAGCCCGCCTGTGGCAATCAGGACGGCATCGCATACAAACCGCAGCAGTTCGCCAGTATAGGTGTCCTGCACTGTGCAGCCACCGCAGATGTTCCCGGAAAGCAGCAGGGTGCGGAACTTATGGTGTGGAAAGCGTTCGACCGTTCCTGCGCTTTCTTCCCGGCGCACAGCATCAATCAGAGCGGTCATTAGCTGCTTTCCCGTATCGCTTTGTGCAAAGGCCGTCCGCTTTTTCTTCTGTCCGCCAAAATTCCGCAGGTCGAGTTCATCGTCATCTGTCACGTTGAATTGTACTCCCAGATGGTGCAGGCTGCGCACCAGTTCGGACGCAGCCTGCGTCATCCCCCAGACTGCATTCGGGTCAGCAAGTCCGCAGGCAGCGGTCAGGGTATCTGTATAATGCTGCTCCGGGCTATCCTCCTCTCCCTTGGTATTCAAGGCTGCATTGATTCCGCCCTCTGCCATAACAGACTGCGCCCGCTCGGAGGCAAGGGAGGACACCAGCTTTACAGTCCAGCCGTTTTTCACAGCAGTCAAAGCAGCGGAAAGCCCTGCCAGCCCTGCACCCACGATCACCAAAGTGTGTTTCATACATTGTTCCACCCGATATAATATAGAATGATCGAACCGGCAGCAAACAGCACCAGTATAGAAAGAATCAGATAGAGGTCGCCGCGCTGCTCCTTATCCCGGACGATGCCCAGCGATACCAGAAGGGGTCGGAGATTGAGCAGAAGATGCACAAATACCGAAGCAACCAGTAAAAGCTGCGTCAGCAGCCGGACCGTTGTGAACGGAAACAGAATGTATACGCCGTCCTGCACTCTGCCGAACACGCCAATATGGAAAAAGAGCATGAGCAAAATAGCAAGCCCACTGGTGCGCCTTGCCCAGAACAGAGCATTCTGCTTTCCGTAGAGTTTTCCGCCGGACCGGGAAGCCCGGAATGTCTGTGCGGTCAGCAAAAGCCCAAGGACGGTGTGCGCCGCCAGAATGCCAACGCCGATCCATGCCAGAAACTTTCCTGCCCCGGAACTGATGCCCAGCAACATAAAACTGCCCATCAGCCCATGAAGCAGACAGATGAAAAGTAGCAGAACGGAGAGAATGGTGTTCAGTTTTCGCATGAGGGGTCCTCCATTTCTTCTGCGGAGAGCAGAAGGATGTCTGCATCCGGCAATGCTGTTGCATCAAGCGTATTTTCCGAAACCAGCAGCAGTTGATACCGCCCATTGATTGCACGGGAACGCAGCATGGTTTCGCTGTACTGCTTCAACGTGACATCTGCTCCGGCAGCGGTCAGGCGTTCACAAAGAGCCGTTGCATAGCGAAGCAAGGGATAGTCTGTTTTGCAGACCGAAAGCGTCATGTGCGGCAGTCCGGCATCGAAAAGGACTTCTGTCTCACCGGAAACAAATGCTTTCAGGTCATTCCGGAAATCCGCATCAGAAAACGATTCCAGTTCAGGGTTGATGCAGAACAGATAGTTACCCTCCAGCGGTGCGGCCATTTGTGCGGCACGTTTCGCTTTCGGGGTCGCACCGGTCAGCCCATCCAGAATAGAGGGCGGTGAGTGCATAAATACGCCAAACGCGGCAAGAAATCCCAATGTCAGAGCCAGAGTGATGAATTTTCCTTTCACAGGCAGACCTCTTTTATTTATTGCATGGTTGTTCAAATGAAAAATCTTCTGCGCAAAATACGGCAGTTGAGTAAACGCTCAACTATATTGTATGCGAAATAAGGAGGCTGTCAAGGTCTGTTAGACGACAAATCGCAGGAAGCAGATGCTAACTTTTCCTCTTGACAACGGAGGAAAAGCAGATATAATATGATTGAACGGTTGTTCAACTACAAAACAAGGAGAACGTCTGATGTCAAATTCTTTATACACCTGTAATTGCGATGTGATCCATGAGGACATCGTGAACGATGTAAAAGGCAAAATGCAGCCGAAAGACGACTACATCCAGCTTGCATCGCTTTTCAAGCTGTTCGGAGATGGCACAAGAGTGCAGATCCTTCATGCTCTGGAACAGAGCGAGATGTGTGTATGCGACCTTGCGGTTCTGCTGGGCGTCACCAAATCGGCGATCTCTCACCAGCTGAAAGCACTCCGGCTTGCCGGACTGGTCAAATTCCGCAGAGAGGCCCAGATCGTGTATTATTCGCTGGCGGATGATCATGTAAAGGAGATCATCGACAAGGGATTTGAGCATTTAAGAGGATGATCGCGCAAGCGATTATCTTTTTGTCTTTTAAGTTGAGCGATTGAACAATTAAGAAAACGTAGTGGAGGTCAAAATGAAAAGAGTATTCATCCTGAAAGGTCTGGATTGCCCGAATTGTTCCGCCAAGATAGAAAAAGAGGTCGGAGCATTGCCGGGAGTGGAATCCTCGGTTGTGAATTTAATGCAGCAGACACTGACCGTTCAGTCAGAAAAGTCTGCGGATGCAACACTGGCGGAACAGGTCGAAACGATCGTTCACAGCCATGAACCGGATGTTGAGGTGTCGGAAAAGACCGAACCTGCGGTGACGAAGGTCTATCTCCTGAAAGGTCTGGATTGTCCGAACTGCTCAGCAAAAATCGAGAAAGAAGTCGGTGAGCTGGGTGGCGTGGCTTCTTCGACCGTGAATCTGATGAACCAGACATTGACTGTTCAGGCAGGAACATCGGTGGCTACCTCCCTGCTGGACACCGTTACCACGATCGTCCACAGCCACGAGCCAGATGTTGAAGTGTCGGAAAAGACCGAACCTGCGATGACGAAAGTCTATCTCCTGAAAGGTCTGGACTGCCCGAACTGCTCAGCAAAGATCGAGAAAGAAGTCGGTGAGCTGGATGGCGTGACTTCTTCGACCGTGAATCTGATGAACCAGACGCTGACTGTTCAGGCTGGAACATCGGTAGCTGCATCCTTGCTGGATACCGTTACCACGATCGTACACAGCCATGAGCCGGATGTTGAAGTGTCGGAAAAGCAGCTGGAAGCGACTGCACCTGTCAAAAAGGATGAAAAAGCGGCGGTCTATAACGATGAGGATAAGAAGCGCACGATACGGCTTGCCGTGGGTGCTGTGGTCTATGCAATCGGTATGGCATTGACCGTATTCGCAAAGCTGCCGACTCTGGCGGAACTGGCGTTTCTGATTGTGGCGTATGTGATTCTTGGCTGGGATGTCGTATGGCAGGCAGTGAAAAATATCACCAGAGGACAGGTGTTTGACGAGCATTTCCTGATGAGTGTTTCCACGATCGGCGCATTTGCCATCGGGGAATACCCGGAAGCTGTTGCAGTTATGCTGTTCTATCAGGTCGGAGAGTTCTTCCAGTCGCTGGCGGTAAAGCGTTCCAGAAAGTCCATCTCTGACCTTATGGACATCTGTCCGGATTCGGCGACCGTTAAGCGGAATGGCGTATTGCAGGTCGTTTCTCCGGAAAGCGTTGCGGTGGGCGAGATCATCGTGGTAAAACCCGGTGAAAAAATCCCGCTGGATGGCATCGTTGTGGATGGCGAATCCATGCTGGACACCAAGGCACTGACCGGCGAATCTGTGCCGAGAAGCATCCGCAAAGGCGATGAAGCCCTGTCCGGCTGCATCAACCAGAGCGGTTTGCTGACGCTGAAAGTCACAAAGAGCTTCGGGGAATCCACGGTATCGAAGATCACTGACCTTGTGGAGAATGCTTCTGCAAGAAAAGCTCCCACCGAGAACTTCATCACGACCTTTGCACGATACTATACGCCGGTCGTTGTTGGAATGGCGGCTGTGTTGGCGATCATTCCGCCGCTCGTCCTTGGCGGCGGCTGGTCTGAGTGGTTGCGCAGAGGTTTTGTGTTCCTGATCGTTTCCTGCCCGTGTGCATTGGTCATTTCTATTCCCCTGACCTTCTTCGGCGGTATTGGTGCCGCATCCAAGCGCGGTGTGCTGGTAAAGGGCGGCAACTATCTGGAAGCACTGAACAAAGTGAGCGTGGTGGTCTTTGATAAGACCGGCACCTTAACAAAGGGTGTTTTTGAGGTCGCAAATATCATTCCGGCAGCCGGATACCAGAAAGAGCAGGTATTGGAGTATGCTGCACAGGCAGAGAGTTATTCCAACCACCCGATCGCAAAGTCGATTCTTGCGACTTATGGAAAGCCAATCGACCAGAAGCAGTTCTCTGGCTTTGAGGAAATCTCAGGACACGGCATCAGCGTTATGGTGCAGGGAAAGAAGGTACTGGCTGGCAACAGTAAGCTGATGGAATCTGAAAAGATTGCCTATGCCGCTTGCGATGCAGCCGGAACAAAGTTCTATGTAGCAGCGGATGGTAGCTATGTAGGCTGTATCCTGATCGCAGATGAAGTGAAGCCGGACAGCAAGTGCGCAATCGCAGAGCTGAAAAAGATCGGCGTGGAAAAAACTGTTATGCTTACCGGCGATGATGAGCGAATCGGCAAGTCGGTGGCAGACGAACTTGGTCTGGATGCGTATTATGCACAGCTCTTGCCCGACCAGAAGGTCGAAAAGCTGGAAATGCTGGATAAGCAGAAACGGCAGGGCAGCAAACTCGCCTTCGTGGGCGATGGCATCAACGATGCCCCTGTTCTTGCCCGTGCAGATGTCGGCATTGCCATGGGAGGTCTTGGCTCGGATGCCGCGATTGAAGCTGCGGATGTTGTTCTGATGACAGATGAACCATCGAAACTTGTAGAAGCCATTGATGTTGCAAAGGCTACGAAACGGATTGTGATGCAGAACATCGTGATTGCTCTTGGCATCAAGAGCGTGTTCCTTGTTCTGGGCGCACTCGGCATGGCCGGTATGTGGGAAGCCGTGTTCGGTGATGTGGGTGTCACGATCATCGCTGTTCTGAACGCAATGCGGATTCTGAAGAAATAAGCACAAACAAAAACAGGGTGCGCCCACCCGGACACACCCTGCCAAAATCCACATACGATAACGATATGTACAACAGGGCGTTCCCCGTCGGGAACGCTCTGTTTCTCTTTGCTGGTAGTGTGATGAGCCTGTTCCGCCTGCCATGCGGCAAACTCCTGTTGGCCTTCCTCGCTGTTCCAACAGGCAAGGATGGCCGGGTAGAACGCCCGTGCCAGACGGTCAATGACTTCATCGGGATAAGGGGAAGTATTTGTGGACTTTTTCTTTTTGTTCAAACGCACGCTCCTTTGATCGTCCCACCGCAGCAAAGCCGAGCGAGAAAATCAAAGTTCCAATTTTTATCAGGCGCAAGGGCGCGGATGTTTTCTGTCCTGCACTTGCAGCTGGTGGCTCGTTGATGGCTTACAAGTGCCTGTCGTTATGCGATTTTTTCATCGTTCAGCAGTTCTTCAAACTGTGCCATATATGCTTTGTGCTGTTTGAGAATCTTCGTGGTTTCCACTTTCACATAGGCATCATCAGGCACCTTGGGGAGATACTTCATCAGGAAATCAACATCCTGCTGGATTCGCCGGACGGCAGTTTCCAGTGCAGAATAGTTGATTCCGTAGATTCGTTTCTGCGGAGCAGGGCGGTCCTCCGGGTGCAGGATCTCGTGCACGATCTGTTTGCGGTTCGGAAAATCTGCCCTGGCAAGACGGTGCATATCGGCATCACGGACTTTGAACTGCCCGGACAGGACCTTCTCTTTCGTACCGGGCATCATCTGCTCCATGATCTCCACGCCCCGCATGAACTTTTCAGAACGGGCAACGTAAGATTCGCTGACATTGTTCCGCTCTGCAATCTGCTTGCGGATGCTCGCTTCCGCAGAGGTGGGAGGAATTGTGTCAATTTGATACAATTCCTCCGGGGCCGTTTCCTGCGTAGTTACTGTATACTGCCTTCCGGTGCGCTGTCAGCTCTGCACGGTGCTGTTCTTCAAAGGCTGCGGAGCAATCTTTTTGGTATTTCTATAAATAACAATTAAGAGGACGGCAGCTTTTGTTGTCACCCTCTTGATTATTATTTATTGTTCCCACGTTTTGGCTTTTTGTCGGACATTTATAATTTGGAGCTGGTATAGAATGCTGGGAATTGCAGAAACCAATGAAAAAATACCCAAGACAATAGAATGCTTGGTAATGGCAAACAGTGCAAACAGGAGCAGCAGGAATAGCCATGGGTTACGCAAATTGCGGTAGTATTTTTCTTTATCGGCATAAGAAGTATGAAGTTCAAAAGGCTTTCCGTCGTTTGATTTTTCTACAATCAATAGTTCCCTGTTAAAAGTTGTTGCGTTTGTTGCAATACGACCGCCCATTTCCGCCCATGGACGCAATCGAACTTTTCCGACAGAATAGTTTAGATTGATGTTTTTGAAAAATACCTTGTAGCCCATATCCTCCAAAAAAACAGCGTAGTCCGTTGCATTCTCTTTTGATTTTTCTCCGATAAACTCTACACAATAGGTCACTTCATCAGGACTGCATTCTTCAAATTCATAGAGCACCCTCCCTGTCCGGACAAGTCGATAGCCTTTTTCGGACATTTTGTTTAACCATTTTGCCTGTGCATTTAGCAATCCACCAAAGAAGCGATAACATTTTTTACTCATACTGCACCTCCAATAATTTCACTTGCAATGCTTACAAGTTCGTTTAGTCTTGCAAACTCTTTTTCTGCAATTTCTTTTCCCTGTGCTGTAATGTGGTATTCTTTTTTTCTTCCCTCACTATCGCCATAAGGTTCAATCCACTTCTTGTCCTGCAAAGAGTTTAATGCTCCATATAAAGTGCCTGCGCCTAGGGAAAGCCGTCCGTCTGTTTTTTCTTCAATGAACTGCATAACAGCGTATCCGTGTTTTGGCGTATAAAGAGAAAGCAAAATATAAAAGGTGACTTCTGTAAGCGCACCACCTTTTGCATTATCGCGCATGGTTTGCCTCCTTATTACGGTTACTGTAATAAGTATATCGCTAACCGTAATATTTGTCAAGCGGATTCAGGAAAATTATTTAATGGGTGTGTGAAAGAAGAACGGTCTGCTCTCTATTTGTTTTGTTGTTCGGCGTGTCATGGCGGTGGGGCGTGCTGGGATTTGCTTTGACATTCGTTTTGTTCATTGAACCTCCTGTCTGTTCGATAACTCCTCGGTGAAGTTATGTAAGCACGACACGCCGTTGCTGTTCGCACCGTCAGGTGCGAACCATGAGCAGGGTTTGGGGCAGGCACGCCCCAACAAGATCACTTCGGAAATGCAGACGCATTGCAGAAGTGAAGTCCCAGTGGAGCACAACATTTTCAAGAATTGAAAATTTGTGGCCACGGGACGGTTCTTGCCCTCTACCGCTGCGCTCAAAACGGTTTTCTGGTAATTGTTTCCGAATTGTTAAGACGCAAAAAATAAGTAGAGGTGATTCTGCTCATGTAAGGGGGTCACCGTTTGCTCCGAACGCAGTTCCTGCCCCTGTTTGTGCAGCGGCGTTGTCCGGCTCGCTCACGGAAAGTGTGAGGTCGTGGCTCAGTATCACGTTCAGACGGCTTATGAAGGATTCAAGGTTCGGTATGAAGAAAGCCGGGCGCAGTGCGGACACTGCGTCCTGCTTCTTTCAAGCACAAGAATAACGCTTTGAAGTTGTGCTGTCAACAACCAAAAGTGAATTTCTGAGAATTGTACAACCACATAAGGTTCTATTTGTAAAAAATACCGCCCACGCAGCGCAGCGATGATTTTGTCGGGTGAATCGGCGGCAAAATGAATCGGGTGTGTTGCGGGGCGGTAAATTTTTCAGGGATAATCCACGGCGAGGCAGTGTTTAAAATGAACACGACCACATCTTGTGGATGGTTTCAAACCAATCCACAAAATCAGTGAGATTTGTGACAGAGAATATCATGTTTCGCAAGGTGCGTCAAGATGATTTTGAAAAATTTATGACGGTAAAGCATAAGAAGTCTTACAATTTTGCTCAAATTGAAGTCTACTTGACTTTTTTATTGAAGAAATGTCCGTTTTATGCTGCTGCATCTGTAACAGCCTGACGATAAGCACTTGCAGCGTTGTTATTTTATTCAACTGGCTGGGGGATAGTCCTCTGCACCGGGCGAAGTATTCCTCAGTACGGTTTCCACCGCGCACAGAGCAATCTTGGCAAGATTCAGCGTGGTATGGGGATTCATGGCGGTATGCCTCCGTCTATTTTTCTGTGGATAGAATACCACATAGACAAAAAGAGAACGGACGGTCGTTTTGGTTTATTACAGATGCGCCTGCCACAACGCATCCGACGGCTCGAATACCGCCACGCTGTACCCGGCAAATCGGCGTTGAACATCCACGGTCTGGCTGCCATCAGCGGCGGTATTGTAGCTGCCCAGTTCCAGTTCGGAAAGGGCAGGCTGGCTGCTCCACGGGATGAGCTTTGTCTGCCAGTCCGCGCCCAGCTTTTCGCTCAGTGCCCCATAGGCCTGTTCGAAGCCCTCCGGGTCATCCAAGATCCAGATTTTGCTCTCGCCGCTAGAAAGGTCGGTGTTCATCTGGGTGGCACCGGCCATCTGACCGTTCATGTCGGTCAGGGCGGCATCGGCGCTCCATGTGTAGTTGTTCACCTGCACGATGACCGCCCCGTCGCCGTTAGCGTCCTCCGCATAGTCTGCCAGCGCAGTCTGCAGGCGCTGTACGGCCTCGTCCGGCAGGGCCTCCGCCGTGACCAACGCCACGGTGTAGTCCGGGTCTACGGTGGTCAGCAGGCCGTGCGCCACATACGCTACGCCCACAATGACCATTGCCGCCACCGCCACGATGCCCCAGTTGTAGTACCACCAGTTGGCGCGGGAGCGCTTTTTCTGCTCCTGTGCGGTCAGGGGCTTATCCGGCGCTGTCGGGCGCGGGATGCTGCGCACCTC
>OBZD01000985.1_pt1 | contig 10805 bp, 10 predicted proteins | sample 1501551 | NCBI WGS metagenome assembly OBZD01 (sample SAMEA2580221, study PRJEB22360) | human gut metagenome | biome: human gut; feature: human-associated habitat; material: faeces | place: Denmark | collected 2008/2010 | reverse complement strand
ACTTTGCATGCTGAGTAGCAGAATTAGAAAGAATGGAGATTATTATGAATCCAGCATCAATTATGAAGCTTATGAGTGCCAAGAACAAGTTTCAGAAGAATCATCCTAAGTTCGTGGCATTTCTTAACAGATGTTTTGCAGGAGGTCTTAAGGAAGGAACTATAATTGAGATTACAGTTACTAATCCTGGAGAGGCGCCTATAACATCTAATATAAAGGTACAGCAGTCTGATTTGGAACTGCTTGAAGAATTAAAAGAAATGGGGAGATAGTTTGCTTCGCAAAACAATGCGAAATAACAAGGAGGAGTGGAATGTTTGGGAATGAAAAGTCCAGAAAGAGCGGACTTAATATTATAGTTGTAGGTGGCGGTAAGGTTGGTGCCACTCTTGTTGAGAGACTCAGCAGGGAGAACCATGACGTTACGCTTATTGATAAGAACAGGGTTAAGCTTGATGCAATAACAGGTGCATATGATGTTATGGGAGTTGAGGGCAATGGTGCAAGCTTTGCTGTTCAGAAAGAAGCCGGTATTGACTCAGCTGACCTTCTTATATCGGTAACTGATTCTGATGAGCTGAATCTTTTATGCTGTACACTTGCAAAGAGGGCTGGCAGATGTGAGGCAATTGCAAGAGTAAGAACACCTGAATACAGTCAGGAGGCTGCATTTTTAAGAGACAGATTAGGTCTGGCAATGATTATTAATCCGGAATTTGAGGCTGCAAGTGAGATAGCACGTGTGCTTTACATGCCCACAGCACTTGAGATTGGAACATTCGCACATGGACAGGCAGAGATGATTAAGATAAAAGTCCCTGAGGGTAACCAAATGTGTCACCATACTCTGGCGGAGATATCTAAGGCTTCATCATCTAAGGTTCTTATATGTGCAGTTGAGAGGGATGGAGAGGTGTTCATTCCATCAGGACATTTTATTATAAGGGCAGATGATAAGTTATCTTTCATTGCATCAAGAAAGAATGCAAGGACATTTCTTGCAAGTGTAGGTTTTCAGACACATCAGGTAAAGAGTACCATGATTGTCGGAGGCGGAAGAGTTGCATATTATCTTGCAAAACAGCTCCTTAACATGGGAATTGATGTAAAGATTATTGAGAATGACAAGGAACGCGCGTTAAAGTTAAGCGAGGAGCTTCCGGGAGCCGTCATTATCAATGGTGATGGTACTGACGAGAGCCTTTTAAGAGAAGAGGGGATTGAGTATGTGGAGAGCTTTGTTCCTCTTACAGGTATTGATGAAGAGAATGTAATGCTTACTCTGTATGCAAGAAAAGTATCTGAAGCTAAATGTATCACTAAGATTACAAGAATGGGATTCAGTAGTGTTATTGACAGCCTTGATTTAGGAAGTGTTATATATCCAAGGTATATAACCTCAGAAGCAATTATTGCATATGTAAGAGCTAAGAAGGAGTCTATGGGAAGCAATAACATACAGACCTTGTATCATTTATTTGACCAGAAGGCAGAAGCTATAGAGTTTAACATTGATAAGGAATCAGGAGTTACGGGCAAGCAGCTTATGGAACTTAAACTGAAGGATAATCTGCTTATAGCACTTATTAACCGTAATGGTAAGATTATTATTCCAAGTGGTACTGACAGTCTTATGGTTGGAGATACTGTGGTTATTGTAACAACTAATACAGGGTTTGATGCTATAACTGATATTCTTAGATAGGAAAGGCTGGGAACATTGATATGAACAGTTCTATAGTAAGATATATTCTTGGACATGTTTTAAAGATAGAAGCAGCACTTATGGTCATTCCTGTGGTTGTTGGCATTATATACAGAGAACAGGCAACATCTGCATTCTTGATAACAATTGCATTATGTGCTGTATGTGGAATTCTTATGACAATTAAAAAGCCTGCCAATACAGTTTTTTATCTGAAGGAGGGGTGTGTTACAACTGCACTCAGCTGGATTCTTATGAGTATATTTGGCTGTCTGCCTTTTTTTATAAGCAGGGAAATTCCTTCATTTACAGATGCACTTTTTGAGACAATATCAGGATTTACAACAACAGGAGCAAGTATATTAAGTGAAGTTGAAGGGCTGTCTCAGAGCATTATGTTCTGGAGATGCTTTACTCACTGGATTGGTGGTATGGGAGTTCTTGTATTTCTGCTTGCAGTAATACCTCTTACAGGTGGCTCTAATATCAATCTTATGAAAGCAGAGAGTCCGGGACCATCAGTGGGAAAACTTGTCCCTAAGATCAGATATACAGCAAGAATACTGTATATTATATATTTTGGGATGACTGTACTTCAGACGGTTCTTCTTCTTTTTGGAGGAATGACATTCCTTGATGCACTTAATACAGCAATGGGAACAGCCGGAACAGGTGGATTTGGTATCAGGAATGACAGCTTTACAAGCTTTTCACCTTATATCCAATGGGTTGTAACCATATTTATGATATTGTTTGGAGTTAATTTCAACGCATATTATCTTATTGTTCTAAGACAGTTTAAGAAGGCTGTTAAAGTAGAAGAAGTGAGATGTTATTTCGGAATTATCCTTGCGGCAACAGCAATTATATTTGTTAATATATACAGAAGTGTAGGTGCTGTTGAACTCACACTGAGACAGTCAATGTTTCAGGTTGCATCTATTATAACGACAACCGGATTTTCATCAGTAGATTTCGATATGTGGCCGTCACTGTCCAAGTCGGTGCTTGTTGTGCTGATGTTTGTGGGAGCATGTGCCGGAAGTACAGGTGGCGGAATTAAGGTTTCAAGGTTTATAATAGGGGTAAAGACAATATTCAGAGAGATTCAGTCATATATTCATCCTAAGAGTGTTAAGGTGATTAAGACAGAAGGAAAGCCTGTTGATAGTGAAACGTGCAGGTCTGTGAGTATATATTTCATAACATTTATGATGATATTCACAGCATCCTTACTGCTTATTTCTATTGAAGGCAAGGATATTGTGACGAATTTCACAGCAATATAGGTCCGGGTCTTTCGGCTGTCGGACCGACACAGAATTTTGGAAGTTATTCTGATTTCAGCAAATATGTACTGATGTTTGATATGCTTGCCGGTCGACTGGAGTTATTTCCACTGATAATTCTGTTTACACCTTCAATATGGAAGGATCTTGTAACCAAGAAGGTTTCTGAAAGGAAAATGCGTAGAATAAGAAGGGGTTAAGTATGAGTAATGTATCTGATTATTTGAAATGGAGAGGTGACCTTGATTTTAGCCAGGCGCCATTTAATGACGTGGACAATTTAATACTTGCGCAGATTGCATATGTTGATTTTACTGATATTGTACCGGCACCGGGAAGTATTGAGACTATTACAATTGCGGAAGCGGCAGACACATTTTTTGATACCCATGATGAGAAGGAGATTAAGAAATGCAAATCTTTCATAGGAAAAGCTCCGTATCTTTTAAGGGAGGCAGCAGCAACAAAAAGATTTGGCTCACTTATACTTACTAATTATGTTGATTATGTCGATGGCGGCAAAGAAGAACAGTTTGCGGCATTTCATGTAAGAATTGATAACAGACTTACGTATATTGCTTTCAGGGGAACTGATGATACACTTGTAGGCTGGAAAGAGGACTTTAACATGAGCTTCCTATCACCTGTTCCATCGCAGAAGGATGCAGTAAGATATATTGACACAACCGTGCAGCGTTCAGAAGGAAAGCTGATTCTTGGAGGACATTCCAAAGGTGGTAATCTGGCGGTATATGCATCAGTCTTTGCAAGACCATCAGTTAAGAAAAGAATTATTACTGTTTATAATAATGATGGTCCGGGATTTGACAGTAATTTTGTAAAGCATCCGGATTATCTGGCAATTCTGCCAAGGATTAAGAGTATTGTTCCTTATTGTTCAGTTGTTGGAATGCTTCTTAATCACGATGGAGATTATGAGGTTGTAAAGAGCAGTCAGTCAGGTCTCATGCAGCATGATTCTATGTCATGGCAGGTTATAGGACCAGATTTTGAGACTGAGCAGGATTTAAGCCCTAAGAGTAAAAGGTTAAATACAGCACTGAGTGCATGGATAGACGGACTTACAAGAGAACAGAGAGCAGAATTCGTAGATACATTATTTTCACTGGTAACTGCAAGTGGTGCAAAGAACCTTTCAGAGATAAGTACAGTCAGGTTTAAGAATGTTAATGCGGTTCTTAAGTCTTTCAGGAAACTTGACAAATCAGAACGTGCGATGATACTTAAGATATTTGCTTCGCTTACAGGTGAGATTGGAAAAGCCTATAAGAACAACTAGTAAGGAGATAAAGAATGGGACAGGTTATATCGGCAGGAATATTGTTAGTTGTGGTTGTTGCCATATACATTGCAGTTTCATATAAGCATGAAAAAAGCGGTCTTGGGAAGGGCTGTGATGGTAATTGTGGTTCATGCGGACTTAGAAGCTGTAAGACAGATAAGAAATAGTACTTTACGGAGGATTGAATGAGCAATACTTGTGACAGGCTGAAGCAATGCCGTGTTAAGAGAGGATTATCAAGGGTAGAAGTAGCAGAAATGTTACATATAAGTCCTGATTATCTTGCCCGAGTTGAAACAGGAACTCAGCCGGTTACATACAGGATGATAGAAAGAATAAACAGATATACAGACTGGAATTCAGATTACATCCTGCACGAAATTGACAATACCAATCCTTTTCTGGATATGTATATGACATGCCCGGATAAGAGAAAGAAAGTTTTTATAAGAAATGCTCTCTGTCTGTTTGACAGTATGCTTCAATTTGGGTATAAAGATGAAAGAAAAGTGGGATATTACCACAGAATGATACTTGAAATTGTCAATGGTATGGAATTGGATGTACCTGACAATGTACGTATAGGATATACGCTTACAGAGTTAAGACGGATTCTTGATATGGACAAGCATATGATGGCTCAGGCTGTTGGTATGACAGACAGAAGTTTTTGCTCATTAGAGAACGGATTATCAAAGCCGGATGTCGGGGTACTGCAGATAATATATACGATATACGGCTTTAATATAAAATATTTTATAAGCCGTAATCCGCTTGAATGTGAAGCTATAAGCAATATATACAGGGGTTTTGATGAGCCTTTAAGAGATTTTATTATGAGACGCATCAGGGACGATTATGATGAAATAATAATTATGAGAGGCCGGACGTATGGTAGAGATATATAGAACAGATCAACAGGTTTTAAGTACGCTGGATGATATTCAGGAAGGCTGTTGGATTAATATGGTTGATCCAACTAACAAGGAAATTGAGCAGATAGCAAAACGCTTCGAGATAGAGCCGGAAGATATAGCATCCGCACTGGATGAAGAAGAAAGTTCACGTATTAGTCTTGAAGATGGATATACTGTTATACTTGTGGATATTCCTACACCTGAGGTAAGACATGAAAAGAAAATGTATACAACAATTCCTCTTGGTATAATCCTTAAAAGTGAAGCAATAATTACAGTGTGTAAGATTGACACACCAATTATTAATTATTTTGTAAGGAATAAGGTAAAAGAATTCAGTACTAAGAAAAAAATGCGTTTTATATATCAGATGCTTTTCCGTTCAGCATTTGTATATCAGGCTAATCTTCGTCTTATTGATAAGAAGAGAATAGAGATAGAAGAACGTGTTGATGGAGATACATCAGATACAGATCTTATTGAGCTTCATGAGCTGGAATCTACGCTAGTCTATTTTGCAACATCTCTTCGAGCTAACAGTATTGTGTTAGAAAGACTCAGAAGATATAAAAGACTTGAGCAGTATCCGGAGGATATGGAGCTTCTGGAAGATGTAATGGTCGAGTACCAGCAGGCTATAGAAATGACTACGATATACAGGGATGTCATTGATGGTACAAGGGAACTGATGTCATCAGTAATTGACAGTAAGCTGAATAATGTAATGAAATATCTTACTTCAATTACAATTGTAATGGCTATTCCGACAATAATATCAGGCATATATGGAATGAATGTCGGGGAAGAATGGATGCCGTTTGCAAAGACCCCATTTGGTTTCGAGATAATAAGTGGCATAATGCTTATTATATGCATCATAGTACTGTGGGTATTAAGAAAAAAGAAGATGCTATAAAAATGCAGTGTCTGTATTGAATCTGGTGATTACCAGTTCTGTATACAGACACTGCATTTTTTGGATGATTATTTGTAAATTTCCTGCCAGCGCGATACCATCTCTAAAGCTTCATTCTCAGATGATACCTTTGTAACTATAACCCCATCAAGATAAATTTCGTACACAGGGAACTTCTTGGCCATATTGCCATGATTGACCTCAACTCTGTTATACTTTACGCGTTCCATTAGAAAACCTCCTCATATTTAATAATAGTGCTTCAAGCTAAAATCAACAATATGTTGTATTATATCACGATGTACAACAAAATGAAATACTATATTTGGTATTAGTACTAAAGTACCAAAAAATTAAGAGGAGTGCTTCAGAATACTTGTAAAATTGTAATATATATAATATAATTTTACTATTGAAATCCGGAATTAGTTATCGATAATTAATAATAAATAGCATGAGGTACCAACATGGATGATAAAGTGACAGAAAAAGAAAGATATGAAATTATACACAAAATGAGCAGGAGAGTCGCATTTGTTGACAAATATTGTGTAGTAAGTGTTTCTAACAAAGCTTTTGAAGAATATTTCGGACATATTGTAGATACGCTTCTTGAAGTGGTAGCACCACAGGATAAAGAAAGGCTGATAAATTTTATAGACAATTATGATGGTACCGCTAAGAGTGGAATGTTTAAGTTTATTAATGCACGGGGAGAGGAAAGATATAATCATCTTTTTGTATATCAGCAGCGCGGTGCTGGCAATGAACATATGAGAGATATTGAGCTTGTAGATGTTGAGTCAATTGAGGAGACCAATAAAAGCCTCAGGGATGATGTAACAAAGCATAAGATGCTTCTTGGATTAGACCGTGAATACACATTTACATATAACAGGGATAATAATATTTTCAGTATGTATAGGTATGATGTTGATTCAAGGGATATTATATATAAAGCTGACATTGATGACTGGAAGAAGCGGATGCTTTCAGAAGGATATATAGAGAAAAGTGATAAGGAAATGTTCACTAACTTTATATCTGAGGTGCGTTCATACACACAGACATTCTCAACAAAGTTTAAGACCAGCATGCGTACATATAACAAGGTTATGGAAACGTTGAGATTCATTGGAACTGTTATGACTAAGAGCGATGGAGGAAAGATTGTTGTTGGCAGGGTCATTCCAGAGGTAGATAATCGTAGTTATAACCAGATTTCAGATGTGATAGAGGAGTTACAGTTTGATTCTCTCACGCATGTATATAATAAAAAAACAATAACTGCTTATGCTGAAAAGTGTCTTAAAGAAGAAAAGAATAACAGGGTCACAATAGCTATTCTTGATGTGGATCATTTTAAGAAGGTCAATGATGTGTATGGTCATATGTATGGAGATAAGATTCTTGCCAGAGTAGGACGAAAGCTTAAGGAAGTGGTTGGTGAGGATGGAGTTGTCGGAAGAATAGGCGGCGATGAATTTATCATTGTGTTTAATGGCATTAATGATGAACATGCATTAAGAGGAATGCTAAGAGCGATAAGAACACAGATTAAATGGGAATTTGTTGATGATTTTGAAGACCTGACTATAACATGTTCTATTGGAGCATCATATAGTCCAAATAATGGCACAGAATATGAAGAACTTTTCAAAAAAGCAGATTATTGCTTGTATGTTGCTAAGGAAAAGGGAAGAGACAGATATGTATTTTTCAGGGATGATCTTCATAAGGAATCATATGAGAATTCGCTTAATGTTAAGGATAAGAATGTTAATGATGGCAGAGAGATGAAGGAACTTCGTTTTCTGTCAGGAATAATGGAAGAATTTGCACAGGATAGAAGAAAAGCTGTTGATGAACTGCTTCATCATATGTATGATTCTTTTAAGCTTGACAGTATTAATCTGTATTGGGGACATAACCTTAGCAGGACATATTATATCGGAGTAGAACTGGGCGGTTCAATGAATGCAGGCTATGTTAATACAGAAGAATTCAGGAAGCTTCTTGGTGGAAAGAATCATGTTGCTGTTGGATTTGTTGGAAGACAGACAGATATTGCACCGGAATTTGGGATGGCAATGAGAGAAAAGAGGGTTTTTTCTACCGTACAATGCATAGTTGGAACACAGAACAATGTTAAGGGAATATTTACAATCGACCGTTGTAAGGAATCGTCACAGTGGGCTGAGTATGAAATAGAAATGGCGGTAGTAGCGGCTTCTCTTATTAATATTATTGCTGAATCTGAAAATAATTAATTAATATATTTTATTACAAGATATTGTGTTTTTGATTGACTTACAAGCCTATATGTTGTATAATCAAATCTGCTTGGGAAACCGCATGAATACTGGGTTCCCGGCAGATTTTTTTTCATGTGTATGATTACACATGGTGTTATTAATGATTATTCATGGGGACATGAAAGTATTTATGTGAGGGTTTGAAGTATGAAAATTATTAAAAGAAGTGGGTCAGAGGTTACATTTGATATAAGTAAAATCATGGCCGCCGTATCAAAAGCCAATATGGAAGTTGTCCATAGCGAAAGACTGTCAGAAGAACAGATTGAAACAATATCTAATAATGTTGAGAGCATCTGTAAAGAAATGAACCGTTCATTAAGTGTTGAGGAAATTCAGGATCTTGTAGAAAACCAGATTATGAATTTAAGAGCATTTGCAGTTGCAAGAAAGTATATTACATATCGTTATAAGAGAGCACTTGTGCGTAAATCTAATTCAACAGATGAGCAGATATTGAGCCTTCTTGAGTGTAATAATGAGGAAGTAAAGCAGGAAAATTCTAATAAGAACCCTACTGTTAACAGTGTACAGAGAGATTATATGGCAGGAGAGGTAAGTAAGGATATTACTAAAAGACTTCTTCTTCCAGCAGATATTGTTGATGCACATGAGCAGGGACTTATACATTTCCACGATGCAGATTACTTTGCCCAGCATATGCATAACTGCTGTCTTGTTAATCTTGAGGATATGTTACAGAATGGAACTGTAATAAGTGAGACTATGATTGAGAAGCCACATAGCTTTTCTACAGCATGTAATATCGCAACTCAGGCAATTGCACAGATTGCAAGTTCACAGTATGGTGGACAGAGTATATCACTTGCACATCTTGCTCCGTTTGTTCAGGTAAGCCGTGAGAAATTTATTGGTCAGGTAAGGGATGAATTTGAGAGAACAGGAATAGAAGCATCAGAAGAGAAGATTAAAGAGGTCGCTGAACTTCGTGTGAGAGATGAGATTAAGCGTGGTGTCCAGATGATTCAGTATCAGGTTATCACACTTATGACAACAAATGGTCAGGCTCCATTTGTTACTGTATTCATGTATCTTGATGAAGTTCCAGAAGGAAGAACAAGAGAAGATCTTGCTCTTGTTACAGAGGAAGTTCTTAAACAGAGAATGCAGGGGGTTAAGAATGAAAAGGGTGTATGGATTACACCAGCTTTCCCTAAGCTTATATATGTTCTTGAGGAGGACAATATAAGAGAAGGCAGCAAGTATTGGGAACTTACAAAGCTGGCAGCAGAATGTACAGCTAAGAGAATGGTTCCTGATTATATATCTGAAAAGAAGATGAAGGAATTAAAGGTTGATGCCAATGGCAATGGACAGTGTTTCCCATGTATGGGATGCAGAAGCTTCCTTACACCATATATTGATCCGGAAACAGGAAAGCCAAAGTATTATGGCAGATTTAATCAGGGTGTTGTAACTCTTAACCTTGTTGATGTTGCATGTTCATCAGGCAAGGATATGGATAAGTTCTGGAGTATCCTTGATGAGAGACTGGAACTCTGTAAGAGAGCACTTATGTGCAGACATTACAGACTTAAAGGAACACCTTCAGATGTTGCTCCAATTCTCTGGCAGAATGGTGCACTTGCAAGACTTAAGAAGGGTGAAACAATTGACAAGCTTCTTTATGGCGGATATTCAACAATTTCTCTTGGATATGCAGGACTTTGTGAGTGTACATATTATATGAAGGGAGTTACACATACTAAGTCAGAAGGCACAGAATTTGCACTTGAGGTAATGAAACATCTTAACAATATATGTAAAAAATGGGCGGCAGAGACTAATATTGATTTCTCTCTTTATGGTACACCACTTGAATCAACAACTTATAAGTTTGCTAAGTGTTTACAGAAGAGATTCGGTAAGATTGCCGGCGTAACAGATAAGAATTATATAACTAACAGTTATCATGTTCATGTAACAGAGAATATCAACGCATTTGACAAGCTGAAATTTGAATCACAGTTCCAGGAATTATCACCAGGTGGTGCTATCAGCTATGTTGAAGTTCCTGATATGCAGAATAACATTCCTGCAGTACTTAAGGTTATGCAGTACATTTATGATAATATTATGTATGCGGAGCTTAATACTAAGAGTGATTACTGTCAGGAATGTGGCTACACAGGACAGATTCAGATTATTACAGATGATGACGGAAAGCTTATATGGGAGTGCCCTAACTGCGGAAACCGTAATCAGGATAAGATGAATGTTGCAAGAAGAACTTGCGGATATATCGGAACACAGTTCTGGAATCAGGGAAGAACTCAGGAGATTAAGGAGAGAGTGCTTCATCTGTAAGATTAAATATAATATGGCAGGAAATAGGATTA
>OBZD01000984.1_pt1 | contig 10826 bp, 8 predicted proteins | sample 1501551 | NCBI WGS metagenome assembly OBZD01 (sample SAMEA2580221, study PRJEB22360) | human gut metagenome | biome: human gut; feature: human-associated habitat; material: faeces | place: Denmark | collected 2008/2010 | reverse complement strand
ATAAATTTTAATATATAGAACAAAGCAGGGAAGGAGCAGTATATGGAGGGTGTTTTTCAGACAGACAGAGTAAAATACTTAAAAGATAAAATGTTATCGGAACCAAGGTATGCTTCCATTGAGCAGGCACTCATTATAACGGACAGCTACAAACGACATGAGGATCAGCCGAGGATTATTCAGAGAGCGCTGGCATTAAAAGCATCATTGGAGAAGATTAAGATCAGTGCAGAACCGGAGGAACTGATTGTGGGCAACCGCACGGCAGGAGTCCGCTATGGGGTGGTCTTTCCGGAAAGCGGAAGCACATGGGTGGATAAGGAGTTTGAGACTCTTCCCACAAGGCCGCAGGATAAGTTCCATGTCCATCCGGAAGACATTGAAACATTCAGAAAAGAGATTAAACCTTACTGGGAAGGAAAGTCTCTGGAAGATGTCCTAAATGAGAGATATGGAAAAGAAATAAACGAGATATCAAAAGTAGTGAAGATTAACCAAAAGGACCATGCCCAGGGGCATATCTGCCCTAACTGCGTGACATGGCTGAAGCTTGGTCCGGCAGGACTTCAGGAACAGGCAAGAGAGAAACTTACATCCTGCAGTGAGGAGCAGAGAAATTTCTACGAAAGTGTCGTTCTGGTGATGGAAGGCGTCAGAAACTTTATGCTGCGCTATCATGACCTGATGATGGAGCTTTCAGAAGATCAGGACGATGAAGCCAAGAAAGAATCTATGATCTGTGTGGCAAAAAACTGCAAAAAGCTGAGTCAGCATCCGGCAGAGACCTTTCATGAAGCGGTGCAGTCTATATGGTTTTTGTTTGTGGTTCTGCAGATGGAATCCAATGCTTCTTCATTTTCACCGGGGCGTCTGGACCGCCACCTGATCTCTTACTATGAGAATGACATAAAAGAAGAAAGAATCACAAAACAGGATGCACTCGAAATCATCGAATGTATGTGGCTCAAATTCAATGAGATCGTTTATATGAGAAATTCTCACGGCGCAAAATATTTCGCAGGATTTCCGATCGGGTTTAATATAGCTGTCGGAGGCCAGGATGAGCATGGAAATGATTATTCCAATGATCTTTCGTTTTTATTTCTGGTGGCCCAGAAACACCTTGGACTTCCTCAACCGAACCTTTCCGTGAGGCTCCACGAGGGCACAGGGGATGATCTTCTATTTGAAGCGGTCCGTGTCGTGTCAAAGGGCAGCGGAATGCCTCAGTTTTTTAATGACAAAGCAGTGATCCCGTCCGTCATGGAGCTTGGGATCGAAGAAAAAGATGCCATGGATTATGCCATCGTTGGATGCGTGGAGCTGACGACACAGGGAAATAACCTCGGATGGAGCGATTCTGCCATGTTTAATCTGAATAAGGCGCTGGAAGCCGCAATGACCGGCGGAATCTGTCTGCTCACAGGAGAGAAGATCGCTCCTGATTACGGAAGCCTTGAGACTTATGAAACGTTTGAGGAACTGGAAGATGCATTCCAAAAACAGATCGATTATTTCATGGACAAAATGATCCTGGCCTGTGAGGAGGTAGAGAAGGCACACATCGACCTGCTGCCGTCTCCGTTTCTCTCAGCATCGATCGACGACTGTATGGAAAGAGGAATAGACGTGACAGCAGGAGGAGCAAAATACAACTTATCCGGTATCCAGATGATCCAGGTGGCAAATCTTGCAGACAGCCTGGCGGCAGTAAAACAGATGGTCTATGATGATAAGAAAATTGAGCCGGAAAGACTGCTCCATGCATTAAAGACAAACTTTGAAGGAGATGAGGTCATGAGGACCATGCTCTTAAATAAAGTGCCTAAGTACGGAAACGACGTGGACTGGGTGGACGCCATGGGTACAAAATGGGCCGAATATTTTAAAAACCGTCTGCGCACATTTAAAAACTACCGCGGAGGTCCATACCACACGGGAATGTATACAGTCTCAGCCCATGTACCCATGGGGGAAAATGTCGGGGCGTCACCGGACGGACGCTACGCAGGAGAGCCTCTTGCCGACGGCGGTATGTCTCCGGTTTATGGAAGAGATATGAAAGGTCCGACGGCGGTCCTGAAATCCGTATCAAAACTGGATAAAAATCTTACCACAAACGGAGGGCTGCTGAATATGAAATTTCTGCCTGAATTTTTTAAAAACGAATCCGGTATCCGAAAATTTGCCGGGTTTCTGCGAAGCTTTGTAGACCTGGAAATCCCTCATATACAGTTTAATGTTGTACGGAGAGAGGATCTCATAGCAGCAAAGAAAAATCCGGAGCAGTACAGGGGCCTTACGGTCCGGGTGGCCGGATATACCGCATATTTCACAGAACTTGCAGATGAACTTCAGAATGAGATCATCGCTCGCACCAGCTACGGAGACATATGATATGAAAGGAACAATCTTTGACATCCGCAGATTTTCAACCCATGACGGGGACGGTATCCGGACGACGGTCTTTTTCAAAGGCTGTCCCCTGTCTTGTGTGTGGTGTCAGAACCCGGAGGGGATTTCATTAAGGCGGCGTCCGCTATATTTTGAGAACCGGTGCATACACTGTAAAATGTGTGCGGCAGAAAGCGTGAACGGCGGAATGAAATGCAGGGGAGATACGATGCTCATGAATATTGACGCGTCGGAAGACTGGGAATATCTTGCAGAATTGTGCCCGTCAGGTGCTATCGCCATGGATTCCAGGGAGTACAGCGTGAAAGAAGTGATGGAAGAGATCAGAAAAGACATGGTATTTTACAGGCATGGCGGCGGAGTCACTTTGTCAGGAGGAGAGCCGCTGCTTCAATGGGAGTTTGCACTGGAAATACTGGAGCAGTGCAAAAAAGAAGGAATTCATACTGCGATAGAGACTTCCCTGTATGCAGAACAGGAAGTACTTGAAAAACTTTTGCCGTATCTGGATCTGATCTTTGCAGATTTTAAAATAATGGATGGGGAAAGACACATAAAGTACGTGGGAGTACCAAATCCGAAGATCAAAGAAAATATAAGGTATCTGCTGGAATCGGAAAAGAAAGACCAGGTCATCATACGGACACCGATGATCCCGGGCCTTACCGCGTACAGAGATAATATTACGAAAATTGCCGGATATATCAGCAGGATATATCCCGATGTTTCATATGAAATTCTAAACTATAACCCCCTGGCGGAAGCCAAGTATCATTTAATTGGCAAAGAGTTCTGTTTTGCCGAAAATCCAGAGATGTATTCCAAATCACAGATGAGAGAATTTGAGAGCTGGGCAAGACAGGGCGGTGTAAGCAATACGATCATGGAAATTTAAATAAAGGAGAACAAGATGAAATTTATTATTGATGATGCAGATGTGGAAGCTATTAAAAACTTATATGAGTATTTTCCTGTGGAAGGGGTAACTACCAACCCGTCCATCTTAGCCAAGAGCAAACGGCCTCCATATGAGGTGCTTGGTGAAATTCGTGAATTTATCGGAAAAGATGCGGACCTTCACGTGCAGGTTGTCTCAAAGAGTGCCGAAGATATGGTCACAGAAGCAAAAGAAATGCAAAAACGACTTGGAGAGAATACATATATTAAAGTCCCCACTACAAGGGAAGGATTAAAGGCAATGAAACTTCTGTCTGCCAAAGGGGTAAAGATAACGGCCACGGCCATTTATACTCCGATGCAGGCATTTTTAGCGGCAAAGGCAGGCGCCGCTTATGCAGCGCCATATGTAAACCGTATCGATAATCTGGGGGCCGATGGAATTGAGACGGTGAAGAAGATTCACGATATTTTTCAGAACAATGGGCTTAAAACAGAAGTGCTGGCTGCCAGCTTCAAGAATTCACAGCAGGTATTGGAACTCTGTGCCTATGGGATCGGTGCTGCAACCATCGCACCGGATGTCATAGAGGGACTGATCAAAAATGACGCTGTAACCGCCGCAGTAGGCGCATTCACAAAAGACTTTGAAGGACTGTGCGGCGAAGGAAAGACCATGAAGGATTGTTGTTAAAGCAGTATAGAAAAAACAGGGGCCGATTGAGAGCTTTTTCAGTGATTAATAAAAGCGCATGACAAGAGCATGCGCTTTTGTTAATAAATTTATTTTAAGTATTTTTTCAGAATGCCGGTTAATTCTTTTACGTCAACAGGCTTTGCTATATGGGCGTTCATGCCACACTCTAAGCAATGCTGGCCATCCTCTGCCCTTTCCAGTTCTGCACCCAGGCTAGGATGGCTGAGTCCGGTTGAATACAGACTCAGTCTCTTGGCGGCATAAAAGAAAAATGCGAAGTGGATTTTCCACTTCGCAATAAAGTCTGACTTTTAGGTGTCACCTATTACACTGTGATAACTCCCATTCCCTGGAATATGGAGAACAGGAGAATGGCTATGATACAGATCGGTGCAAAAAATCTAATCATTGGAATATATAAATTTTTTCGTTTGAAATCTCCTGAACTTTCCACTTCATCAATGATTTCTTTTGGTTTGATAACATAAGCGGCAAATATGCAGGTGCAGAATGCTGCAATCGGCATCAAGACGCTGTTGCTCAGGAAGTCGAAGAAATCCAGAAAACTGAAGCCAAGAAGCTTAATATGACCCCATATACCAAATCCCAGAGATGACGGCACTGCCATGATCATTGCAATGACAAACATGGTAATGCAGGCTCTGATGCGGGATAAATGAAACTTATCCATTACGATGGAGACCAGCGTTTCCAAAAGAGAAATCGCAGAAGTCAACGCCGCGAAGAAAACTAAAATGAAGAAAACAGCTCCAATGACAGTTCCCAGGGCCATGCTGTTAAATACCTTCGGAAGCATTTTAAACATCAGGGATGGTCCGGATGCAAGCATATCCGCATTGCCTCCTGAAAATACAAAGACCGCAGGAACGATCATAAGCCCTGACAGGAATGCAACACCTGTATCAAAAATCTCTACCTGTGAAACAGACTTCTCAAGGTTAGACTTTTTCGGCATATAGGAACCAAATGTAATCATGATTCCCATAGCAAGGGACATGGAGTAGAACAGCTGTCCCAGAGCAGCAAGGAATGTGGTAGGTGTCAGATCCCTGAGATTTGGCTTGATGTAATACAATACACCTTCCATGGCACCCTTTCTGGTAATGCAGTATACGGAGATTCCGATCAACAATACAATTAAGACCGGCATCAGGATCGTACTGACTTTTTCAATACCGCCTTCAACCCCGAGAGCTACGACAATCAATACAAGTCCTGCAAAGATCAGGAGCCATACCATAGGGCTTACGGACTGGCTGATAAAGCCTTCAAAGAAAGTATCTCCAGCCGCCTGGCTGATATTTCCGCTTATTGAGACAAACAGATATTTTGTTACCCATCCTCCAATGACACAGTAATAAGGGAATATAATAAACGGTATGATACTGGTCAGATAACCGATAAACTTATACTTTTTATTAAAATAGGAAAATGCATGTATGGCACTTTTTCCGGTTCTCCGGCCAATGGCAATCTCGGTGATCATCAGAGTAAACCCAAAGGTCACTGCAAGTATCAGATAGATCAAAAGGAAGCTTCCTCCTCCGTATTTAGCTGCCAAATATGGAAATCTCCATATGTTTCCTAATCCTACCGCTGATCCCGCAGTCGCAAGCACAAAGCCGATTCTGCTGGAAAAGCTGCCTCTTTCTTCATTCATAAATCTGTGAAATCCTCCTTTAGTTTATACTACGTCGACATCTTCACCTGCCAACACAGCATTCATATTTCGAACGGAACACATTTTTCCGCACATGGTACATGTATCTTCTCTTTCAGGTTTTGATTCAGCGCGGTACCTTCTTGCCTTTTCAGGGTCTAAAGCCAGATCAAACTGGGCCTCCCAGTCAAGCTTCTGCCTTGCCTTGGCCATCTGGTTGTCCCAATCGATTGCTCCTTTTATGCCTTTGGCGATATCCGCCGCATGGGCTGCAATCTTTGAAGCCATAATGCCTTCTTTTACATCGTCTACATTTGGAAGACGCAGATGCTCGGCCGGTGTAACATAACACAGGAAGCTTGCACCGGATGCCGCTGCAATGGCACCTCCGATCGCTGAAGTGATATGGTCATATCCAGGGGCGATATCGGTAACCAGCGGCCCTAACACATAAAAAGGCGCACCTTTGCATATAGTCTGCTGAATTTTCATATTTGCCTGTATCTGGTCCATTGGCATGTGTCCGGGTCCTTCGATCATTACCTGGACATCCTTTTTCCAGGCCCGGGCCGTCAATTCTCCCAAAGTTACCAGCTCCTCGATCTGAGAAATATCGCTGGCGTCTTTAATGCACCCCGGACGGCAGGCATCCCCGAGGCTTAGAGTAACGTCATATTCATTACAAATGTCCAAAATCTCATCATAGTATTCAAAGAACGGATTTTCACAGCCGGTAGCTTCCATCCAGGCAAAGATCAATGATCCGCCGCGGGAAACAATGTTCATCTGTCTCTTCATGGCCTTAAAACGGTCTGCAGTACTGCGGTTAATCCCGCAGTGAATGGTCATGAAGTCGACTCCGTCTTCCGCATGCATTTTAAATATGTCGATCCATTCTCTGGATGTGATATCCTTGAGAGCCTTGTTGTAGTATACGATGGCATCGTAAATCGGAACAGTGCCCAGAATGGCCGGGCATTCAGCCACAAGCTTTCTTCTGAAGGTCTGAGTGTCCCCGAAAGAAGAAAGATCCATGATCGCTTCAGCACCCATGGAGACAGCCTGGTTTACTTTCTTCATTTCCATATCCATATTCAGACAGTCTCTGGATGTTCCAAGGTTGACATTGATCTTTGTTTTCAGGGAATTGCCGATGCCGAACGGCTTTAAGCATTTATGATTTTTGTTGGCCGGTATGACGATTGTTCCGGCGGCAACTTCATTCATAAGCTTTTGAAGATCCATTCCTTCATAGGCAGCTACAGTTTCCATTTCCTTGGTCGCGATGCCGGCTCTGGCGGCATTCATCTGTGTTGTGTAAGTCATCTTACAACCTCCTCGTTTCAATCAGTCGGGAGGGAATCTAAAATGCAGTATTTAGTTTTCGGAACATTACTTTTTAATGTACATGCTTCCGTTACAATAAGCATCTAAATCCCTACGTTGGCATTACCCAAATCAGGTATGATGGTCGAAGGTTCATCCTTCCTCTCAGCCCGTAAAAGCTCCCATTTTAGTTTCAAAAACGACCTTAAAGGTCATCTTTCGTATTGTATCATTGTTTATTAGAAAGTGCAATGGTTTGAAAATTGCAATATCAGCCAAAAGAGACAATCAAGTGATAAAAACTCATACAATAAGTTTCCAGTTTTTGTGTTATAATAAAGGAAAGGAGAAGCATTTCCGCGGATTACGGGGAGTGCCCAAACGCAGTTAGGAGTGAGAGAAAATGGCAAGTTTAATATTAGAGGGCGGGACATTCCGGCCTATTTTCAGCGCAGGGGTGATGGATGCCCTGCTGGACCGCGACATTATGTTTCCGTATGTGATCGGAGTGTCAGCCGGCATCTGTGACGGCTTTTCTTACGTATCCAGACAGAGGGAGAGAAATCTTCAGATCCTTATGAATCACAGAAATGATCCCAGGTATGTAGGAAGACAGAATCTTATCAAAGAAAGAAGCCTGTTCGGGCTGAATTTTGTTTACAATGTGATCCCAAATAAATTATATCCGTTTGACTGGGACACCTTTTACAAATATGACGGAAAAATCCTAGTGGGAGTTACCAATGCCCTGACCGGGGAAATCGAGTACAAAGACGGAAAAGACTTGGATGAGGAGTGCATGATGCTGAGGGCAACCTGCGCACTGCCGCTTATTTTCCCGGCGATCAATCTGGACGGTGTTCCTTATTTCGACGGAGGAATCGCAGATCCGATCCCGGTTCGCAAAGCGATACGGGACGGCAATGACAAGCATTTGATCGTACTCACAAGACCAAAGGGATATAAAAAGGAGCTCAGCAAAAGCCATAAGGTTACATCAAGGCTGCTGAAAAGAAAGTATCCGAAGCTTCCGGACCTGCTTTTGAACCGTCATGTGGAGTACAACCGCACTGTCCGGTACTGCGAGAGACTGGAGAGAGAAGGAAAGGCTGTGATTCTCAGGCCGGATCATCCCATTGACAGTTTTGAAAAGGATATCGATGTGCTCAGGGAGACTTATCAGATGGGATACGATATGGCAATAGAAAGAATAGAAGAAATCAAAAAACTGTGATACAATAAATTAGAAGAAGAGGTGGTCAGGATGGCAAGAATTTTGTATTCAGAGCGGCCGTATGTAGAAGAACTATCTACCAATAAGACAAGAAATTTAATAGTAATCTGTGAACGCCTCTTTCTGCCGGTGCAGGCAGATGCAGCCAAGCTTGAACTGGCCGGGGAGATCGCCGGCAGACTCATCGATGAGCCCCAGGTTCTTCTCTGGATGCTTCAGTTGGAGGCAATTGAACTTTTGTTTGAACTTTGGGAACAGAAGGATGGGCAGTTTGCACTGGAGCCCAATTTTAATGATCTTCAGCAGCTCCGGTATCTGGGCTTCATTCATGTGGAAGAGGACCAGGTGGCTGTTAATATAGAGGCAAAGGATCTGTTTTATTTTATTTTAAAGAGCCACAAGTCCGGGAAGATCATGGAAAGGCATACAAGATGGGAGCAGGTTATTTTCGGGATGCTGTTTACTTACGGTATTCTCGATGTATATTACTGCTATGATATTTTTGTGCAGGTGACAGGGGAGAAGATATCTTATGACGAGATGGAAAGGTTTCTCCTGATCCGGATCGTATTTTGGCGAAGCGGCATCCTGCTGCGCAATGAGAAAACAAAGCGCCTGTTTATGGTGAGCCGTGAGGTCCTTGACCGGAACGAAGTGTTTGACGAGTGGAACGAGTATCAGGATCTTAATTTCAAGGAATATACGGAAGATGAGTATGTGGCGCTTGCCATGGGCAACGGCGTGACCGGATGGCCGGGAGTCTCCGAGATGTTTACTTATATTCTGGAGGAGATCGAGGACGACCGCTACAAGGCTATGGTCATTATGAAGTCCATTATTTTGATGATTCAGAACGGTGCCAGTTATCTGGATACGGTTGTAAAAGTATCCAGACTCCTAGATGCCGAAGAAGAGGACGAAAAGATTTTTTACGATTGTTTGAAAACTGTTTTTTATCATACGCCCATTTATGGGAAAAAAGGCCATACGCTCTCGGATATGGCGAAGAAACAGGACGACGTGCCGTTTCAGGTGATCAACGGCGGCAAAAAGATATAGGAGGTATCAATGAAGCAGTCAAATGTGCTTGTAGTAGATGATGAAAAGGAAATCGCTGATTTCATAGAGCTCTATTTGAAAAATGAAAACTATGAGGTGTTCAAGTTCTACAACGGTGCCGGGGCACTGGAATGTGTGGAACAGGAGCAGATCGATCTGGCAATTCTGGATGTGATGCTCCCGGACATCGATGGCTTTGAAATATTAAAAGAAATACGGAAAGACCATAACTTTCCGGTTATCATGCTGACCGCAAAGACAGCATCTATGGATAAGATCAACGGACTGACCCTGGGAGCGGATGACTATATCGAAAAACCGTTTGAACCGCTGGAGCTGATGGCGAGGGTGAAAGCCCAGCTGCGCCGTTTTATCCGCTATAATGACGGCAGCGGCCAGAGCAGTGAAGATACTCTGGAGATTGCCGGACTGGTGCTGAACAGGAATACACACCAATGTCTGTATGGGGAAGAGGAAGTGATACTGACGCCTCTGGAGTTTTCGATCCTCTGGATACTCACTAAGAATAAGGGAAAGGTCATAAGTTCGGAAAATCTGTTTGAGCAGGTGTGGAAAGAAAAATATTTCAAGAACAACAACAATACAGTTATGGTCCACATCCGCCACCTGAGAGAAAAGCTCGGAGAGGTGATGGGACATAAAGAGCTGATCAAGACTGTCTGGGGAGTGGGATATAAAGTTGAGGAGTAAGTGGAACAAATACCGGAGCTTAAAAATCAGGATTATGCTCCAGACCTTAGGCATCAGCCTGCTCGTAGGTATCTTTGGTTATCTGTTTATTTTTGTCTTTGTGGACGGAGTGCTTCAGGCGCCGTTTGCAGACAGCATGGTGCACTTTTTTGAGCAGTTCGGATTCGACAATGAGAGTGCTATTCATCTGTACCGTGCGATCTTCTGGGATAATAAGACCATGATCATTTCTACGGGATTTATCTTTCTGTTCTTATGCAGTTTTTATCTGGGTATGTCCAGGTTTACAACCTATTTGAGGCAGATTGAATCCGGGATCGATATGATCCTGACAGACTCCAGCGATCTGATCGAGCTGGAGCCGGAATTGCAGCCTATGGAAAACCGTCTCAATGAGATCAAGGTCAGTCTGAAGGAACAGCGCAGGCAGGCCCAGGAGAGCGAGCAGCGCAAAAATGACCTGGTGGTATATCTGGCCCATGATTTGAAGACTCCTCTGACATCGGTTATTGCATACCTGAGTCTTTTAAGCGAGGCACCGGATATGCCTCTGGAACAGAGGGCAAAGTATACAGATATTTCTCTGGAGAAAGCCAAACGTCTGGGGGACCTGATCAATGAATTTTTTGAGATTACAAGATACAATCTTCAGAATATTACTCTGGAAAAGAAGACATTCTATCTGTATGTTTTGTTAGAACAGGTATTGGATTCTTTTGAACCGGTCTTTAAAGAACGCGGCCTGACCTGCCACACGGAGATCGAAGACTCGATCCTGATCCACGGGGACCCGGACAAACTGGCTC
>OBZD01000977.1_pt1 | contig 10878 bp, 7 predicted proteins | sample 1501551 | NCBI WGS metagenome assembly OBZD01 (sample SAMEA2580221, study PRJEB22360) | human gut metagenome | biome: human gut; feature: human-associated habitat; material: faeces | place: Denmark | collected 2008/2010 | reverse complement strand
TCTGCCATCTGATGTACTTTCAGATAGTGAAGCAGCCTATCCAGACTGTCTTTTCCTTCCAGCTCTTTCGCTTCCATGAGATCCCTGCGTTCAATAGGTATATAACCGGGCATAAGGGTGGAAATCACTTTCCTAACTGATATAGGATTGTCTTCATCTATACGCATGACTTGGATTTTTCTAATATCCAGTATGTCTCCCCCCGCCATTTTCATCCGGGGCAATATTTCCTTTACTGCCTGTTCCAATAATTCCATGTTATTCCCATCTACCTTTTGGGCCTCTATCAGAAGGGATACGGAAAGATGGATTCTCGCATCTTCAATAAATGACGGTCTTTCCCCTTTTTCATTAAGTGGATTTGCCGTTCCTACAAGAGAATTTACATAGTCTCCGGGGCCCTTATAAATCTGCAGATTCGTCTTGTGATATGATACCGCTGTTTTTACAAGTCGTATCCCCTCCAGAGCCGGCTCCCTCCTTTCTCCCAACTTTCGTTCCAGTGCATGGACTGCGCCGAGCCATGCTGTCATAGCAGGTACTCCGATGGTTAAGGTACTGCTCATGGCATTGGCATTATGAATCCGCAGATGGGATATAAGCAGATATGCTTTCATGACAAACTTCTCACCTCCTCCATAAGCACTTTTATCATTGCGTGCCGGATATGTTTCATTTCCTCCTCGCCCAATGATACACGCTGTTCTTTTTTGATCCTTCTATATTTGTAAATAAACCATTTTGCAAAATACTTCCCTGTTTCCTTTGCCCATTCATCTGTCCGTTCCTCTCTATATTGTTCATCAAGCCATATTTTCTGGATCTGCGGCAGATTAAGGAACTCTTCGCCATTGCTCCAGCCGGCAGGCTCTTCCCGTAAACGATAACAGGACTGCAGTATGACATCAATCAGATCACAGACCAGTGCTTCCCTCTTATTCCGAATTTCCGCATTATTCCATTCCATGAGAAACAACTCATGCAGATTTCGGAACAGGAAGAAATAGGCCCGGTATGGCACTGTTTCCTCAAGGAAATTACGGTGGGGACGACGTATTTTTTCCCCTTCCAGCAGAGCCGGCATAGACATGAGCAGATCCGCTTTTCCCGCTACCCGTGCATTAAAGGCGCTGATATTCTGCGCTTTCGTTCCCCCAAAGCCGATGACTGTCCTCTCCATGATTTCATCACATGCATTCCCATAAAACTCGCTTTTCTCATTACGGCAGTCAAACCTGTGCTGCCTCATATTCCTGCTTCTGCCGTTCAGCACTTGCAGAAGGCTTGAGGACGGCAATACGGTCAACAGATGATACGTCCCTTCTCCGGCAGGAAAGTAAATCTGCCGCAGCCTTCCGTCCGTCGCTGCCGGATCGGCAGTCGCCATCATGCGTTCCACTTCTTGTCTCATTGTATCGAAGGATACGCCCAAAGATTCTACTTCTCTCCTAACGTTTTCATCATTTTCATAGATATGCTTCCATAATGGTCTTCCGTCATCCAATGCATAAAGCAGTAATTTCGCTGCGCCCATGTAAGCGGCAGAAGAATATACGATATCCGTTTCACAGTCCACATTTTCCGTCAGTACATAGGCATTTTGTCCCGCTTTATTTTTTCTCTGCAAATACACTTTCACATCGGGATGGGTGAATTTCCCGACATGTGTCGCCATATCGCATTTGGAAAGCAAAGAAACCGTATCCGCCAGCCACTTCTGCGGCGTTTTCTTTTTCCCTGCAGCCGCTTCCGATATGTACGCTGTCAACCCGCTCAAAATCATCCCTCCTGTCTGTTTTCTTCCGTTAACTTGAACATACCTAACTGATCTGAATATTTCCATTCATCCACTGTACTGGATCTCCCGTAGGGTATAGTGATTTCTCCATATCTGCAGGAAATCTCATTCATCTGCACATCCTGCGGCACATCACTTGTATCTGATACGTACCGCCTCAAGGCAGCTTCATAATCACGAATAAGCCATAACCGTCCCTCCATTCCCTCTGTCATACCACTGTAGTCGGTAATTCCTACACTATCTGAAAGCAAAGTCTTCTCCTTTCCCTCATACACAAGAAATTTTCGTTCCCCCTCCTCATACACCGCGCAGGCCTTGATTTCTTCCCCATAACTTTCACGAAAGCGGCTGCAGCCTTGCGGAAGTGCCGTCATCCACCAGTATTCTTCCATCCATCCGTGCATACACTGCGGCCCGCAATCTTCCTCGCAGTTAAAATCCATCATGCTCGCATGTTCCAGATCAGAGAGTTTTGAGAAATATCTTTTATCATCCGGACAGAATTGCTCCTTATCCAGCATTTCCGGTTTTAAAATTCTCGGTACCGCATCAATCCTTCTGCCCAGCTCTTCTTCATCCACAAGATCATGCATGTCATAACTGTTCAATTTCCGCTTTTTGGTTTCATACCCGGGTTTGCTGTAAGCCGGCTCTTTTCCCTGCCAGGCTTTCAGATTATATGCCATGATTGCCATATTCTTTTTTTCAAGCGTCCCTGAAACCGGCTGACGATGACGAAGGACACGGCCGGCAAGCTGTATGATGGATCGGTACGACGACGGCTCCACCACTGCCCAATCGAAGTCATGATCACGGCCGACTTCCTCCACCGGTGTTGCTACAAGAATAAATATGATATTCTCCTCCGGTGTGCTGTCCAGATGCTTCCGCACGGTTTCATCCTGAAAATCCACTGTGACAGACTGCGTTTTTCTTGTGAGCACCTTGTCCAGATACCGCTCCTGCTCATGACGGAGAAGAAGGATCTGCCTGCTGTGGTAAGTCATCACTCGGACAGCTGTCCCCTCGCTCCACCCGCATTTCATGAGGTACAGGCTGACTTTCACACAGGGTGTGATATTTGCCACACGAACCACACCGAAAGAAATCCGCTTCTTTGTTCTTTTATCAATGATATGGTGATTTTCATGCAGCTTTTCTATGGCTTCTCTTATATTTTCAAAATAGGAAGTCTCTTTCGCAGCGTCAGTGTCATTATATTCCGCTCCGCAGGGCTGTATATATCCCTTACGCTTTACCGGCTCTTTCCCCAGATTTTCCACTCGTTTACGGATAAATCGATCGTGAATCTTTCGATAAGCTGAATCATCCCCGCTGTCCATCGGTTCCACATCTGTCCTGAACTCATCACAAAGCACAAGAGCACACTGTTTTTTCCCCGTAAAGAAGGAATTGTAACTTTTCAGTCCTGCCTGATATGATCTGTACAGCCCTTCCGCCAGATCAGGCGGTATCGTCGCTGAAGAGATCGCCACATTTCTTCCGCACAATCCCGCCAGATGAACAAGCCTTGCTATGGCGATGAGATCCTTGGAATTGAAATCATCAATTTCATCAATCACCAGATCCGATGACATCAGCCGCAATGAAGGCAAAATATACCTTCCTCCCCGTGTCGTCTCCACAGCCCCCATCATATGATCGATAGTTGCCGCAAGGACAGGCTTGTATAGAAAGGCTTTATTCTTTTTTGACGTCTTTTCATTTACCGCCACTCCTTTTTTATCTGTCTTATTGAAGAAGATATCCAGAAACCGGGACTGCTCCTCGCTTTCCGTATCCACATACTCCAATTCTTCCGGCAGCAGCGGCTCTTCCGATAAATACCCCTTTCTATTTCCCTTTTTCTCTTCCTCTTTCTCTTTATCTGCTTCCTTATTTTCCTCATGCAATTTTGTTACGGCACTGGAACCGATAAGGACGGCCAGATCATTCCTGTCCAAATGTATCCGTTCCCTGTATTCATCACCGGTCTGCAGCGTCAACGTACGGAGGCCGAGGGCAAGGATATACCGGAGCGATTTTCCGTCCGTCGATATAGCCTGCATGATCTTTGCATTGGCAAACGTTTTGCCGCAGCCGGTGCTTGCCATATTGACTATAAAATACCTGGCACCATCCCCATTCTTCTCCCGGAATGCTCTGATTTTCTCGACAACTGTATCCTGCCATCTGAAAACTGCCGGACTTTTCTTTGCCAACGCCTTTACATCATAGACGCTCTCCATCTGATCACTGAAATAAGGAAGTCTGTGGGCAATATGGGTTGCCTGTTCACAGACCCTAACCAAATGTTCCTCCAGAAACTGCTTTTTCTTTCCGGTCTTACCGTCCGTATTCGCCCACAAATCATTTTTTACCCATCGGCCCTTATCTGTTTCCTCAGGCAGGGAAGAAACATAATGGTCCGCCAGCATAAGAGACAATCTCGTATAGTGGGCGATAGCCCTGAATGATGGTTTGTATGTCTCCCCTCCCATAATATCCATCAGTCTGTCGTAATCATTTAATAACCGGCCGCACCATTTTTTTATGGCCTTCCGCCAAGCTGCCGCATTCTCCACAAGGAGTCCCTCCGGAAATACAAAGCAGCTCCTGCGGCACATAATAGCCTCCTCCGCTTCACTCTCATATCCCCAGCACGCATTCAGACTGAAGAACATACTGTGGAAACTTTTTTTCTCTACATTCACCCAGCCATTCTTATCCATAGACGGCAGCCTGTGATGAGACAGGATCAACCACATCAGAAACTTTGCAATCGGCGGCAAATGTGCTGCATCCAGCTTTTTCATATCTGCCTGCCCGTTTCCTTTTTCGTCAATTTGCAGATTCTTTTCTATATCCTCTGTCTTTATCGTTCCTTCGGCCAGTACTTTCAGCCATTTTCTGTCGTCTTCCTCCGCACCTGCGGCAAAAATAAGCGCTTCAAGAAGCTTGCAGGATACCCATTCATGACGAAAGGGATCCATTTTCAATGTCTTTTCATCCAGTTTCTTCTGAAATAACGCTGATGCCTTTCCCCAGTCATGGAAGAGTGCCGCCACCGCTGCCAGCGCTTTTATCAACGGCAGATACTGCCAATCGTTTTCCCACTCATGGTGAAGGATTTCCTTTTGTGTGGAGTGGACAGGCACGATGCCTTCCTCATTAAACATGTCCCGCTTCCCTACAATCCAGACCAGCTCGCTATGGCTCCGTGACCGGATCCAATGACACGCCACTGCTGTACTTTTGGTAGCAGTCCGTCGCAAAAGCGCCTGCACCGTCAGCAATCCCTCTTGCGTAATGACCGTTTTCCACGTATCATTCCCAATTCTGTCTGCAAAACTATCCAGAATCCTCCGCACCGTATAAATAGCCTTCTTCTCGCTCCTGCTCGTAAATATGACCATCATGACCGTTCACCGCCCGCATATAGTCTGCTGCACCGTTTCACTTCATCAAACATAAAATCCAGCGCCTTATGTTCGGTAAACTTCTGTAAGCAGATCTGTCTGAATTCTCTGTCTCTCTGCCCTCTCATGGCACAGATAAAGCTCCATGGCAGGACGATGGCATCCTTGATCAAATCCGCCACATCAAAAACAAGAGCGCCTCGTCTTGTCTTACCATGCATCACCGCGAAGCCGTGAGGAATACCAAGTACCCAGAGAGTCGTTGCCGCCAGTCCGTACGCCAGATAATTCCCATGGTCAAGCAGCCTGTTCGCAGGCTGGTCAGAATTACGCTCCCTCGTGAAATCGACTGTTTCCGTATTCTGTGCCGCGTACCTGTAGAGCTTTTTTGTGAATTCCGCCTCCGCCGCCAATACATGGGTCACATCCCCCGCTATTTCCATGCGGCTCTTAAAAACGGAAATCGCTTCTTCTGTCAAAGCATCATCGGTAAAAAAACCTTCATCGGCCAATTCATTGTCTTTATCCCAGACTGTCTGCAGAAAACGGATACGGTTTTTCTGGAACTCCTTTGCCACAGCAAGACGTTTCTTTTCATCAAACCAAAAAGACAGCCACCCCTGCACATATTCTGTCGGCCTGTACTCACTTTGCGGATTCAGCCACTCCACCTCCGTACCGGCAAATAACGGTGTAGCCCCACCACCGCAGAAACCAACAAGTACACCGGCGCCGCTGAGCAGCCGCATTGCCGCCTGTGTCACAGAAGTACCGCTGCCCAAAAGAATTACTGTTGTGTTGGCAATCGGAATATTCCAAAACAAGTTCTCTTTTTTCGTCTCCGTCAAATAAACAATACGTCCATCCTTCTGCATGATCCTGCACTTTTCAAGATAATACAGATTCGCCCGTTTAGAATGAAGAATCGTTTTCAAATCCGACTTGACAATATCCTCTATCATAGCCCTCACCACATTCTTTCCTGCAGAATTTTTACTGCAATACAGATACGTTCTCTTTTGCAATATTCATCAATACCTTACAGTAATAAAGATAATTTAACACCATCCATCCATTTCTGATCGACAGCAATCTACTAATTTCTTTGTTATTGCTTTTCTCATTTTACCCCTTAAGTAAAACCATGTCAAATATAATTATTTATTAAGTGGAATTTATTTGACATGGAAATAATCTTTTATGAAATTCAAACTGCCTATGCGGCAGATAATTATAATCATTCATTAAGTTTTCTAAGCTGCTTATCCAGCAGTTGTCTACATTGTACACCATGATAAAAATAAACAGCAACCACAAGATGTTCTTAATATGGATACATTTGCCGTACTGATTTTTCTATAGCTCAGCTTCATGAATATTTTGATCATCCTTACTTTTCATTATCCAAAACCTTCAGTTTTTTCATTCTTTCAGTATTCAAATTCTCCAAAGAAAATAATTAGGTTCTTGCCAATTTTCTAAGCACGACTATTCGCTCTTTCTGATTAATTTTTTACCAATTAAAACCGTATTACAGCTTTCCATATTCGCAAGGGTCAATGGTTCATACAAATTTGCATAATCCCTCATGCTTCCTTTCAGACCCGGAGTTTCCTCACACCACTATTTTGCACGTTTATTGAACAACACAACATTTAGCACATCCGCTTCACTTACATATTTGCAGGACAATTGTTCACTTGTTAAATCAGATAAAAGATATCCATTGACAGCATCTGTGTAAATTTTATAGTAAATTTTATAGTTAATCTTTAGGATTTCTCTATTTAGATTCCAAAGCCCTGAATACCCATTATCGGGGCAAATCCACTCATAGCTTATCCGAGCTGCTATTTTCTATTAAGATCGTTGAGTCTGTCATTATCAAGCTGCGCCTCATTTTCATTGCATTTCCAAAAATACTCCACAATCCTTTACTCAAAAACGGCACTGTTTTTCTTTCAGTGCCGTTTTCTGTTTCAGAAGTCAAGGCGGAAGGAAATGCGCCCTTCTTTCCATGATACGTCTATGGTTCCGTCAAGGATCTGCACGATGTCGGCAGCCATGGAGAGGCCTACGCCGTAGCCTTTGATCTGGCTGCTGTGGGAGATGTCGTGGCGGTAGAAGCGTTCGAAGAATTTCGTGTAGTCTATATCTTTTCCTTCTGCAAAGTCGTTGGAGATTATTATCGCAAAACCTTTTTCTTTTTTCTCTGTCGTGACTTCCACTTGCACGCTTCCTTTTTCGTCGCAGTATTTCACGGCGTTATCCAGAAGGATGCCGAGGATCTGTCCGAAGAGTCTTTCTTCTGACTGGACGTGGACGCCGGGCGGTATACGGGTTTCGAGCGTCTTCCCCCGTTCAGCCGCCACCTGTCGGAAGTCGCCTGCGATGGTTTCCGTGGCTTGGGAAATATCCACGTCTTCCAGTTTCAGGTTTTCTTTTTCTATTTCCCCGACCCGGGCGAGGGCAACAAGGTCGTTGATAAGGTTCGTCAGGCGTTTCGTCTGTTTGATAATATTCCCTATCCATTCGCTCTTTCCGCTGACGAGTTCGAGCGCTTCCGTATTCGCCGAAATGATCGCCACCGGTGTTTTCAGCTCGTGGCTGGCGTTTGTGATGAACCGTTTCTGGTTTTCCATATTTCTCACGAAGGGCTTGATGGCCTTGCTGGAGAGGAAGGTGATGATGAGGAAGAAGAGGACGATGCAGAAGAGACCGAGCGCCACGGAGTAGCTGAATATGGAGGAGAGGGCGAGGACGTCCCGGGTACAGTCGAAAAAGACAACAAGGGTGTCACCGCTGGCGGTCTGTGTGATTTTATAGTTATAATAGGCCCTGTCTTTAAGGAAGAAATCTTCCGATTTCCCTGTCTGGAGAACCCGTACGGCGAGGTTGAAGGCTTCTTTGGCGTTGAATGCGGCGATGTGGTTGACGTTAATGACCTTCGCTTCCTTTTTGTTCGCGTCAAAGAGAATGGAGAAATATCTCGCCTGATAGGAGAATTCAGGTGTTTCTTCCGCCCAGTTCCCGAATTCGAAGAGTCCTTTCTCCTGCGGCGCGAGGTCGGATGGAATAGTGCCGCCGTTCTGAGAAATGATGTCGGTGATGGACGATATTTCATGGTGCACCCTGACGTAGAGGGAGCCATTGATCAGTCCGACGGCAAGGACGATGATAGCCACGACGGAGGCGGTGGCCATCCATATAAATTTGCGGTGGAGCCTGCGTATCATATCCATAGGAGTACCTTCTGTTTCTGTATGTCAATCAGCGGGAGACGATCTGGAGGCGGAAGTCGCCGTTTTTCTCTCCTGCTATCCGTATATTTCCATGAACGGCCTCGATTTTTTCTCTGAGGTAGGAAATATACATCCAGACGATGCCGATATCCATGTCCGCTTCATCACTCCAGACATAGCGGAAAAGCTCGTCGGTAGAAATAGTTTTCCCTTCGTTCATCATAAGGTAAGAAAGGAGCTTCGTTTCCTTGCTCGACAGGCGGACGGAACTGGTGCAGGAAAGTTCTTGCTCCGCCACATCCAGCTCAACATCGCCTTTTTTCAGCTTAGTCGGCGTGAATTCGCCCATGCGCCTTGTCATAGAACGGATGCGGGCAAGCAGTTCCCCCATGGCGAACGGTTTAGCGAGGTAGTCGTCCGCGCCTGCGTCACGGCCCATGATGCGGTCTTCTACCTCCGATTTGGCGGTCAGCATGATGACCGGCGTCATATCACCGCTGTCACGGATGCGTTTCAGCGCTTCAATACCGTCTATTTTCGGCATCATGATATCGAAAATCATACAACTGTAGGAGTTCTCCCTCGCTTTTTCCGTAGCGGCGAGCCCGTCATAGACGGCGTCCACCTCGTAGCCGAAATGTTTCAGCACCGCCGCAAGGGCATCTGACATAGCCTTTTCGTCTTCTGCTATCAATATTTTCATTCTGTTCCACCTTCTTCACGGATAAGTTTACGAATCGTCTGCATGGAAATATCGCAGGACGTCAGTTCATCGGCACAGCGTTTCAGCTCCTGCTCAATGAGCGGCGCATTCCTGATATGGTGCTTATATTTCATTTCATGCTCCAGACTCGCCCACGAATCCATAACGATGGTGCGGAGCTGTATTTCCACAAAAAAATGACCCGGATTATCTCCGCGAACGTCCTCATACGGCGCCTCAACCGACAGGATCATATGGTAGCTGCGGTACCCATTTGATTTCACATCCAGTATATAATCCTTTTCTTTCACCACGGTGATTCCCGGCAAGTTTTTAATTCGTGAAATATTTTTGTAAATATCGTCGATAAAGCGGCAAACAACACGGAACCCGATGGCATCCCGCACCTCGCAGAGCGCCGAATAAGGGGTAAGCGGCAATCCCCGCGCCTCCAGCTTCGCCTGCATGCTCTTCTCCGATTTCAGCCGGTAACGCAGATGCTCATAAATCAACTCCCCCGAATTATCTTTATGTGCCTTCGCATACCGCTCTATGGAAGCCGCCATCATCCGCATGACCGCCTCTAAAGAATCCTTGTACTGTCCATATATATACATATGATAAACCTCTTTTACATAAGTATGCCTAAATTATAGCACAGGAAAAACGGCCCCTGACAAAAAAGCCCCCCACTTCGCCACATACGCCCTGCAACATCAGCCGCGCAACACAAAAAGCCGACCCCTATCAGACGTCAGCCATAAAAAAAGAACTATGAAATATATAACCTGCCTATACGGCAGATAACGCAGCGGAAAACGACACAACATTTTCTGATATTTTCTAAGCTGCCTATACGGCAGATAACCGGTGAGAGAATAGCGGCAGAAGCCCGAATGTTTTCTAAACTGCCTATACGGCAGATAACATCAGCAACCCGGGCAGCGTTCAGCCGGGGACTTTCTAAGCTGCCTATACGGCAGATAACATTCCCATTTGTCTAAAAGATTGAGACTTGTCCTTTCTAAGCTGCCTATACGGCAGATAACAGGATTCATGTGCAAGTCGAAGAAATCGACATTTTCTAAGCTGCCTATACGGCAGATAACGCGGACGCCGTTTTCTACCCATCTTCTGTGCATTTCTAAGCTGCCTATACGGCAGATAACGAAATACTTAATTCCTTTTTACTTTCTATCTTTTTCTAAGCTGCCTATACGGCAGATAACTGTAAAAAACAAAAAAATATTGCAATACTGTCTGACCGTATCCTTTTTTCCTTATTTTATCCCAAATTTATCTTCTTTTGCAAACATATAGGTTTTATCGCATTCCCCAGTGTCCATAAAAATTTGAGTTAAAATTTAGTATTCAATACTTCCTCTATCCTCCGTCATACCTTACCGCTCCTTTCGTCTAGGTATGGCGTTTCAGACGCTTTTATAGTGTCGCTTCGCTCTCTTAAAAATGGTTCACTTCCTTTCTTTTGAATAAAAGGGCTCACCCAAACCCTATTCTTACCGGCAGAATTCCTTTTATAAAACCGGTTCGCAATAAATACCTTATGAAGCAAAAGCGTAAGCAGAAAGCCTCCTTCTTTAGAAGGAAGTAGTCCGCAGGTTGTGTCAATAATTTTTCGCAAATTCAGAAATGCCCTCGGTAATGAATCAAATCAACCGGTATTTTTCTGTTCGTTAATTTCCTCCTTCTCCA
>OBZD01000957.1_pt1 | contig 11097 bp, 8 predicted proteins | sample 1501551 | NCBI WGS metagenome assembly OBZD01 (sample SAMEA2580221, study PRJEB22360) | human gut metagenome | biome: human gut; feature: human-associated habitat; material: faeces | place: Denmark | collected 2008/2010 | reverse complement strand
CCCACCAGATAACGGAAGGCTTCCTCAAGGGCGAGTACGACGCGGTGAAGCTCTGCTACACCCGCTTTGACTCCATGATGACCCAGACGGCCACCACCCTCGAGGTGCTGCCCCTGACCATCGAGCCCACCGAGGCCCAGAAGGCCGAGGCCCGCCGGAGCCAGATCCTGTACAAACCCAGCTGCGAGGAAGTGTTCGGCGCTATCATCCCCGAGTATGTGGCGGGTGTCCTCTACGGTGCCGTGGCCAGTGAGCTGGCCGCCCGCCGCACCGCCATGGATGCCGCCACCAAGAACGCCGGCGAGATGATAGAGCATCTGAATCTGTATTACAACCGCGCCCGTCAGGCCGCCATCACGCAGGAGATCACCGAGATCGTGGCTGGTGCGGAAAATTAAGGCGGCTTGCCCTCTCCGGCATTGCTTGCGCAATGCCACCTCTCCCAAAGGGAGAGGCTTAAAGCTGACCGATACGTTTCAGGCTCTCCCTCTGGGAGAGCTGGACGCGAAGCGGCCTGAGAGGGCAAGGACGCTGACAAAGAGCATTCCATTAAAAGAGAAGGAGTTGTAGCCTATGTCCGAAAAACACATCGGCAAGGTGATCCAAGTCATCGGCCCGGTGCTGGACATCCAGTTCAAGGATGGAGAGCTGCCGGACCTGCTCAACGCCATCGAGATCGACAACCACGGCCAGAAGCTGGTGGTCGAGGTGGCGCAGCTGACCGGTGACAACGTCGCCCGCTGCATCGCCATGAGCAGCACCGACGGCCTAGTGCGCGGCACCGAGGCCGTGGACACCGGCGAGTCCATCAAGGTCCCCGTCGGCGACCAGTGTCTGGGCCGCGTGTTCAACCTGCTGGGTGAGCCGGTGGACAACAAGCCCGCCCCCACCCCGGAGGCTTACTGGCCCATCCACCGCCCCGCTCCCAGCTATGAGGAGCAGCAGTCCACCACCGAAATTCTGGAGACCGGCATCAAGGTCGTTGACCTCATCTGCCCCTACGCCAAGGGCGGCAAGATCGGCCTGTTCGGCGGCGCCGGTGTCGGCAAGACCGTCCTGATCCAGGAGCTGATCTACAACATCGCCACCGAGCACAACGGCTACTCGGTGTTCACCGGTGTCGGCGAGCGCACCCGTGAGGGCAACGACCTTTACGGCGAAATGACCGAGAGCGGCGTCATCAACAAGACGGCGCTGGTCTACGGCCAGATGAACGAGCCCCCAGGAGCCCGCATGCGCGTGGCACTGTCCGGCCTGACCATGGCGGAGTATTTCCGCGACGTCAAGAATCAGGACGTGCTGCTCTTCATCGACAACATCTTCCGCTTCACCCAGGCAGGCTCTGAGGTGTCGGCTCTGCTGGGCCGTATCCCCTCCGCCGTCGGCTACCAGCCTACGCTGGCTACCGAGATGGGCGCTCTGCAGGAGCGCATCACCTCCACCCGCAAGGGCTCCATCACCTCGGTGCAGGCTGTCTACGTCCCCGCCGACGACCTGACCGACCCCGCCCCCGCAACGACGTTCACCCATCTGGACGCTACCACGGTCCTGAGCCGTGACATCGCCTCTCAGGGCATCTACCCCGCTGTGGACCCGCTGGACTCCACCAGCCGTATCCTCAGCCCGGAGGTCGTGGGTCAGGAGCATTATGAGATCGCCCGTGCCGTCCAGAAGGTGCTGCAGCGCTACAAGGAGCTGCAGGACATCATCGCCATCATGGGTATGGACGAGCTGAGCGAGGATGACAAGCGCACGGTCAGCCGCGCCCGCAAGGTGCAGCGCTTCCTGAGCCAGAGCTTCCACGTTGCAGAGCAGTTCACCGGCATGCCCGGCCAGTACGTCCCGCTGAAAGAGACGCTGCGCGGCTTCCGCATGATCCTGAACGGCGAGTGCGACGACCTGCCCGAGAGCGCCTTCCTGTTCGCAGGCACCATCGACGATGTGTTCGCTAAGGCGAAGAAGGGGTAAACCATGACGACCTTTCATCTGACGGTGGTCACACCGGACGGCTGCGCCTTTGAGGGGCAGGCCGAGCGTGTGGTCTGCCGCGCCATCGACGGTGACCTTGCCATTCTGGCCAAGCACGGCGACTACTGCACCGCGCTGGGCATGGGCGAGGCCCACATCGTTGATGCCGAGGGCAGCCGCCGCCGTGCCGCCTGCATGGGCGGGATGCTCACCGTGCTGGACGGTGAGGTGCGTCTGGTAGCCACCACATGGGAGTGGGCTGAGCAGATCGACCACACCCGCGCCGAGGCCGCAAAAAAGCGCGCCGAAGAGATCCTGGCCCGCAAAAACCTCGACCGCCGCGAGTACGAGATGGCACAGGCCCGCCTCAAGCGCGCACTGGTGCGCACTTCCATCAAGGAGTAACAGCTGAAACAAAAAACCGGAGTCTCCGCGGGGACTCCGGTTTTTGCTGTATCAGAAGCTTTTAGAGCATATTTGTCTTCTCGATGAGGCTGCGGATATGGTGGGCCAGCATCTCGATGGCGGTGGTGTTCTCGCCGCCGTTGGGGACGATGATGTCCGCGTTCCGCTTGCTGGGCTCAACGAAAGCCTCGTGCATGGGTTTGACGGTGGTGAGGTACTGGTTGATGACGCTGTCGAGGGAGCGGCCGCGCTCCTTGACGTCCCGCACCAGACGGCGCAGGATGCGCTCGTCAGCGTCGGTGTCCACGAAGATCTTGTAGTCGAACATGGCGCACAGCTCCGGCTCTACGAAGGGAAGGATGCCTTCCACGATGAGGACGGGGGCCGGTTCGATGTGCTGCACCTCGTTGCTGCGGTTGTGGTCGGCGTAGTCGTACACCGGGCAGTCGATGGCGCGGCCAGCCTTCAGCTCCTGTAAGTGGTAGATGAGCAGGGCGTTGTCAAAGGCGTCCGGGTGGTCGTAGTTCAGCTTGCAGCGCTCTTCAAAGGGCAGCTCGTCGTGGCGCTTGTAGTAGCTGTCGTGGGAGATGAGGCGCACCTCGTCCTCCCCGAAAAGTGCCTTGAGCCGACAGGCAAGTGTGGTCTTGCCGCTGCCGGAGCCGCCTGCGATGCCGATGATCAGATTGTTCATGTTCCAAAAACCTCCGCGTGCCGATTGTTGTAGAAAAAATCCCCAGAGTAGGGTATAATATTCTTATCCTACATAATAACACACTTCGCTCTGTTTTGACAGGGCCGAATCTCTGCTGGGAGGCATTTTGATGAAAAAAATCGTTCCTGCCCCGTACATCGACCAGACTGAGCGCTGGGTCAACGGCTGCGAGAGCATCAGCAGCGTCATGCTGCTCCAGGCCGTGGGCATCGACATCGACCCGGATACCTTCATCGCCCGCGACCTGCCCCACGCCCCTTACTGGGAGCAGGACGGAAAACTCTACGGCCCTGACCCGTGGCAGGTCTACCCCGGCGACCCCCACGACCACACCGGCTACGGCTGCTATTCGCCCTGCATCGTCAAGGCCCTGAACAGCGCTCTGGAGCACGAGGGCGCAGCCGACAGGTTCGAAGTCGTGGACGAGAGCGGCAAGACGGCGGCAGAGCTTTGCTCTTATATCGACGCCGGGATGCCGGTGGTGTTCTGGGCGACGCTGGATTTTCAGCCCGTGCCGGAAAAGCGTGACCACTGGCTGCTGGCCGATGGCACCGACTTTGCGTGGAAGTGCAACGAGCACTGCCTGCTGCTGGTGGGCTACGATGACGAAAACTACTGGTTCAACGACCCGTGGCATGACCACGGCGTCTGCCCGCAGCCGAAACAGCTGGTGGAGGACTGCCATGCGGCCCAGGGGCTGTTCGCCGTCACCCTCCGCCCGAAAGGAGAAGCATGAAAAAAGAAGAATTTCAGCAGAACATGAAAGACAGGATGCAGCAGTTCGAGGACGGCGGCCTCCGGCTCCTGAAAAAGGGGCAGAAGGGCATCGTCCATGCGATCTTCAGCCGCTTCGGGCTGGTGCTGCTGCTCATGCTGCTGCAGGTCGGTGTGCTGTGGAGCGTGTTCCGGTGGTTCGGCGGACTGCTGCCCCATTACTTCGGCGGCAGCGTGGCCATGTCGGCCTTCATGGTGGTCTACATCCTCAACAGCGAGATGGACAACAGCGCCAAGATCACATGGATGGTCACCATCGCCATCCTGCCGGTCGTGGGTGTGCCGCTGTTTTTCTACGTCAAGAGCAACATCGGCCACAACGCCCTGAAAAAGCGGGTGACCCACCTCACTGAGGAGGCCCGGGGCTTACAGCCCCAGCCGCTGGCTGCGGCCCAGGAGCTGGCCGAAGCCGACCCCGGCGCGGCCTCGCTGGCGCGGTATCTCCACGGAAAGGGCGGCGGCTTCTCGGTCTACAGGAACACGGAAGTTACCTACTTCCCCGGCGGCGAGGCCAAGTTCGAAGAGATGCTGCGCCAACTGGAAAAGGCCGAGAAGTACATCTTCCTCGAGTACTTCATCATCGACGAGGGCCTCATGTGGGGCAGGATCCTCGAGGTGCTGGCCCGCAAGGCCGCTGAGGGCGTGGACGTCCGGGTGATGTACGACGGCACCTGTGAGTTCGCTACCCTGCCCCGGGATTACCCCGGCCGCCTCGAAAAGCTGGGCATCCGGTGCCGGGTGTTCTCGCCGGTGCAGCCCTTTGTCTCGACCCATTACAATTACCGCGACCACCGGAAAATTCTCGTCATTGACGGCAAGGTGGGTTTTACCGGCGGCGTGAACCTCGCCGACGAGTACATCAACCACATCGAGAAGTATGGCCGCTGGAAGGACGCCGCCGTCATGCTGGAAGGCGAGGCTGTCCGGCCGCTGACCATCCTCTTCCTCGAGATGTGGAGCATCCTCCGGGAGCCGGAGTTCGAGAAGTTCCTCTCCGTGCCGCCCCACTCCGTCCCGGCGAAGGGGTTCGCGGCCCCTTACGGCGATTGCCCGCTGGACGGTGAGCGGGTGGGAGAGATGGTCTATATCGACCTGCTCAACCGCGCCAAGCGCTACATCCACATCATGACGCCCTACCTCATCCTCGACGGTGAGCTGGAAACGGCCCTCAAGTTCGCGGCAGAGCGGGGCGTGGACGTCCACCTCATCCTGCCCCATGTGCCGGACAAGAAGTTCGCCTATGCGCTGGCGAAGACGCACTACAAGTCTCTGCTGGACTCGGGCGTGAAGATCAGCGAGTGGCTGCCCGGCTTTGTCCACGCGAAGGTCTTTGTGGTGGACGACAGCGAGGCCGTGGTGGGTACCATAAACCTCGACTACCGCAGCCTCTACCACCACTTCGAGAATGCGATCTGGATGAAGGATACCGCCTGCATCCCCGCCATCGAGAAGGATTTCCAGAAGACGCTGGAATTCTGCCGCGACGTCGAGCCCACCCGGGAGAGCATCTGGGAGGGCAACGTGCTGCTCCATCTGGCAGGGATTTTACTGAAAGTTATTGCGCCGCTGTTATAAAATAAACCTCTCAGTCAAAGCCGAAGCGATGACGGAGAGGTTTTTTCTTACAAATAATCCTTATCCATCGAGAAGCCCCGGCCGCTGACCTCGGTGACATGGCTCACGATGAGGAAGCAGGTGGGGTCGATGCTGTGAGCCAGCTTTTCCAGCCGGGGCAGTTCCCGGTTGGACACGATGCTCAGCAGCACGGCGCTGGACTCGTGGGTGTAGCCGCCCTCGCCGTGGAGGATGGTCACGCCCCGGTCCAGCTGCTCGAGGATGGCGGCACAGATGGCGTCGGACTGGCTGCTGATGATCTTTACCTCGGTGCGGCTGGCACCCATCATCAGCATCTTATCCATGACGACGGTGTGGATGAGCACCATCACAATGCCGTACAGCACCTGCGGCATCGGGCTGAACACAGCCTGCATCAGCAGGACCATGATGTCGAAAGCCAGCATGGTGGCCGACACCGGCAGCTTGAACCATTTGTTGAGCACCAGCGGCGGGATGTCGAGGCCGCCGGTGGATGCACCGGAGCGGATGACGATGCCCAGCGAGACGCCGATGCCGAGGCCCGCGAAGACGGTGCAGAGGAAGATGTCCTCCGTCAGCACCCGGCCATTCGCCATCCCCTCGAACAGGGCGAGGAAGGCGGGGCTGAGAACACTGCTGGCCAGCGTATTGAGGGCGAAGGCCCGGCCCAGGACCACCCAGCCCCAGACCAGCATGGCGAGGTTGATGAAGAGCAGCAGCCCCGAGACGGACAGGCCCGTCAATCGCCCGATGGCCGCGCCGCCGGTGATGAGGTCTGCCGGCTCGAGGAACAGCGCAACGGTCAGCGAGTAGAGCGCGTTGCCGAAGATGATGGAAGCCCAGTTCCAGATAAGCTGCTTCCAGTGCGGATTCTGATTCATAGCGTTTCCTCCCATATCTCTTCTATCATACCGGAAAACGGCAAAAAAATCCACGCCCGGCGGCCTGCCGGGGCGTGGATTTTTGTTCATTTGACAGATGAAAGTTGATTTTTTACTCTTCGTCCAGCAGGCGCAGGCCGGCGGTGTCGGTGACGGGCAGCGAGAAGACGATGGAGCCGGCCTTTTTGTCGGCGTTGTCCATGATGGCTTTCATGATGGCGTTCTTCTCGGAAGTGCGGCTGACGATGAGCACCAGCTCTTTTTCGTTCACGAGGTCGATGCCCATGAACCTGGCCGCGCCCTCCATGCCGGTGCCTTTGGCGTGGATGACGGTGCCGCCGCCGGCTCCTGCGGCCCGGGCCGCGTCCATGATAGAGCCGGTGTAGCCCTGATTGGCGATGACCAGCAGCAGGTCGTAACGGGTATCTTTCAAGGTGCTTTCCTCCTTCAGTTCAAGGGTCTGGTGTTCGGTGAGGAACAGCAGGGCGCGCTTGCCGCCGATGCTGCTTACCGGGACGATGAATGCGATGCCGGTACCCGGCACATCAATGCGCATCTGGCGGCGCAGGGCTTTCTGGATGCGGGGCCAGCTGTCCGCTGTGATGATGGCAAAGAGCACGGCTTTTTCGGTCTTTTCCAGCCCGAGGGTGGAAAGCGTCTCCTGAACGGCAGTGCCGGCACCCACGGTGCGGAGGCTGACATCGACGCCGAAGCTCTTATACAGCTTCAGAAAGGCGTCTGTCGTGGGGCGGTCGGTGATGGTGACCAGCCAGTAAAGCGTATTCACGGCAAAGCCTCCTTACAGCTCGATGATGGCGTCGTCCGGCAGTTCGGCCAGCAGGGCGGCAGCATCCAGCAGGGGCTGGGCGCTGCGGGCCTTGCGGGTCTTGAGCTGGGCCACAAGGCCCATGAGCTGGACGGTGATGAGGGGCGTCATGGCGACCATGGCCACCACGCCGAAGGCGTCGGTGACGATGTTGCCGCCTACGGCGATGCAGGCACCCTGCGCCAGCGGCAGCAGGAAGGTGGCCGTCATGGGGCCGGAGGCCACGCCGCCGGCGTCAAAGGCGATGGCGGTGTAGAGCTTCGGCACCACAAAGGAGATGCTGATGGCGAAGAGGTAGCCCGGGATGAGGAACCACAGGATCGAGATGCCGGTGAGGACGCGCACCATCGCAAGGCCCACCGAGAGGGCGACGCCGGCCGAGAGGGCCGCGCCCATCGTCCCGGCGGAGATGGCACCGTCGGTGACTTCTTCGACCTGTTTGTTGAGGACATAGACCGCAGGCTCGGCCCGGACGATGAAGTAGCCGATGAGCATCCCGATGGGGATGAGCAGCCACCGGCTGCTCTGGCCGCCCAGGACCTGACCGAGGTAGTTGCCGGCGGGCATGAAGCCGATGTTCGCGCCGGTGAGGAAGAGCACGAGGCCGATGTAAGTATAGACGAGGCCTACGCCGATGCGGCCCAGCGTCCGCCGGTCGATGCGGAGGGCGGCGAGCTGGAAGATGCCGAACATCAAGACGATGGGCAGCAGGGAAGTGGCGATCTCGTGCAGATAGGTGGGCAGGCCCTCGCTGAACAGCTGCCACAGCTCCACCGAGTCGCCCACTTCGGGGATGACCGGCGGCAGGTAGCTGCTCTCGCTGGCATTGAAGAGGATGCCGAGGATGAGGACGGCGAGGATAGGACCTACGGAGCAGAGGGCTACGAGGCCGAAGCTGTCGTCCGCTGCATGGCGGTCGGAACGGATGGCCGACACACCGACGCCCAGCGCCATGATGAAGGGGACGGTCATGGGGCCGGTGGTGACGCCGCCGGAGTCGAAGGCCACGGCCAGAAACTCTTTCGGCACAAATGCGGCCAGAAGGAAGATGGCAGCGTAAAAGATGACCAGCAGCCGGGGCAGCGGGATGCCCAGCAGCATACGCAGGAAGGCCATGACGAGGAAGATGCCCACGCCCACAGCCACCGAGAGGATGAGGGTCATGTTGGGGATGGAGGGTACCTGATTGGCAAGCACCTGCAAGTCAGGCTCTGAGATGGTGATGAGGAAGCCCAGCAGGAAACCCACGCCGATGATGAGAAAGAGGTTCTGGCTCCGGGTGAGCATGGAGCCGACCCGCTCGCCCATGGGGGTCATGCTCATCTCGGCACCCAGGGTGAAGAACATGATGCCGACGATGATCATGGCTGCGCCCAGCAGAAAGCAGAGCAGGATGCTCGGGGAAACGGGGGCGATGCTGAAACAGAGCACCAGCACGATGGCCGCGATGGGCAGGACGGCCTGCAGCGCCTCCAGCAGCTTTTCCCGAAGTTTGGGGAGGGATGATTTGATAATGATGTCCACCAGCCTTTCCCGCCCGGAAGCAGTGCCGCCGGGCGTTGGAATTGAGAAATATTTCCTTATCAAGTATACAAAAACAGACAAAAGTCCGTCAACAAAAGAGCGGCTAAGATTGGCAAAGAAACAGAAATGTTACAAAAAAGGCTGCCGCGCTTTTGCACAGCAGCCTTGAAAATCAGAATTCAGATGCCCTGCTTTGCCAGAACGTCAGAGGTCGGGGTGGAGAACACCGGAATACCGGCGTAGGGGTCGGGAGTGTTGTCGGCGGGCAGGGCCTTCATGTAGGCGTCCATGGACGCGGCCCCCTTCTTGGCGATAGCCACGGCCTCCACGACGGTGCGCGCGCCCATGACGGCGTCGCCGCCGGCGAATACGCCCTCGCGGGTGGTGCTGCCGTCCTCGTTGACGGTGAGCAGGCCGCGCTGGTTGGTCTCGATGCCGGTGGTGGTCTTGACGAGGGAGTTCTCAGAACCCTGGCTCACCGAGACGATGACGCCGGTGTGGGGGTAGAAGGTCTCGCTGCCCTCTACCTGGGTGAACTTGCCGTCCTCGCCCTTTACGGTGTCGCGGCAGATGATGCCGTTCTCACGGATCTCCACCGGAGCCTTGCAGAAGCGGAAGCCCACGCCCTCGAGCTTGGCGTACCGCACTTCATGCTCGGAAGCGCTGATGCACTCCTCATCGCGGCGGGCGTAGCAGGTGACGTGGCGTGCGCCGTTGCGGATGGCAGTGCGGGCGCAGTCCATGGCGGAGTTGCCCACGCCAATGACGGCGATGTCGTCGCCCAGCTGGAAGGCCTTGGAGTTGGCCAGATAGTCGATGCCGAAGGCCACATTGCCCAGCGTCTCGCCCTTGATGTGCATGGCGTTGGCCTTCCACAGACCGGCACCGATGAAGACGCTCTTGTAGCCGTCCCGGAAGAGGTCGTCGATGGTGATGGTCTTGCCGATGGCGGTATTGGGGCGGACGTGGATGCCCTTCAGCTCGAGGTGGCGGTACTGGAAGTCGTCCAGCACGCTGTCGGGCAGGCGGTAGTTGGGGATGCCGTACCGCATGACGCCGCCGATCTTGTCGCGGGCGTCGAAGATGGTGACATCGTAACCCCAGCGTGCCAGCAGGACGGCGACGGTCAGGCCCGCAGGGCCGGAGCCGACGACAGCGGCCTTCATGCCGTTTTTGGGGGCGGGGCCGGAAGTCATCTTGTTGGCGTAGGTGGTGGAGATGTAGTCCTCGATGATGGAGAAGTGGACGGGGTCGTGGCTGGGCATCCGGTTGCGGATGCAGTGGCCCTCGCACTGGTTCTCGTGGTTGCACACGAGGCTGCACACAGTGGTCAGGGGGTTGTTTTCAAACAGCATCCGGCCGGCGTCGTCGAGGTGATTGTCCTTGAGCAGGCGGATGACCTCGGGGATGTTGGTGTGGATGGGGCAGCCCTGCTGGCACATCGGCTTTTTGCAGCCGAGGCAGCGGTTGGCTTCGTCCAGAACGTGAAGTGCCATGGTTCCTCCTTGTACCTGTCGAACAGGCGGTGTTGTATCCAAGTATCTTTCCTATAATACACCGAAACTGCCTCGGCATACAAGTGCCGAAATGACAAAATTTGCAGAAAAATTTCTGTCATTACGTCAAAAAGATATTTTTTTGACGAAGTAGACCGCCCATTGCCTCGGGTGAAACGCGGCAGAGCGTACCAAAATCAGCGGCGGCAAGCTGCGCCTCGGCCATCCGAGCGGAGGCACCGCCTGATCCCCGCAGACGGGCCAGCGAGTGGGAGACAGGGAGGGTGCAATTTTTTAAGAAAGGAAGGGCATCCTTCTTTCCTCCCAGCAGGTGGAGATAGGGCGGAAGGGCGGGGAGACTGTCGGCAGCGCAGCCCAGCGCGGCGTCCATGGCGAGGCGGCGCATCCGCGCCCGGGGGTAGCGGACGGTGGTGAGAGCGTCCAGAAGTTCGTCGTAGGTGGTGCTGGTACGGACCGCGGCTTCCAGACGGTGCTCCAGTCCTTCGGAGACGCCGCGGATGTCTGCAAAGGGCGCTTTGCCCCGGCAGGCAGACCGGAGAAGGGCCAGCTCGCACCGCCCGGCGGCGGAAAAATCGGTGTACTGCCCGGCGGCGTAAGCCTCCTGATAAAGCGGGAAGACCGCCTCGGGAACGTAAGGCGCGACGGCGTCCGCTCCGCCCTCGGCCCAGAGCTTGCGAAGTGCGCTGGCGCTGGCGAACTGCCCATGGGCAGAGTGGAGCGCCTCGCCGTGGTTCGCGCCTTGCCGGGGCAGGGGATAAGCCTCCATCCGAGGCGCAAGGCTGCGGATGGCCCGGCAGTATTCGACAGCGAGGTTGTTGTTGGGCTTGTCCAGCAGGGCGGCGACCCGCTCGTCAGATGCAAGCTGAGCCGCTGCGGCCTGCCGCGCGGCGGCAA
>OBZD01000955.1_pt1 | contig 11106 bp, 5 predicted proteins | sample 1501551 | NCBI WGS metagenome assembly OBZD01 (sample SAMEA2580221, study PRJEB22360) | human gut metagenome | biome: human gut; feature: human-associated habitat; material: faeces | place: Denmark | collected 2008/2010 | reverse complement strand
TGGACATTGGCGGGGGCGTCCTCCGTGATCTCGAACAGCCGATTCTGGATGCGGAGGGTAGAGTCTTCCAGACAAAGGTAGAGTGTGGTGCCCTGCTTGACAGGCATTCCCCAGACGGGTTCGCCCTTTGCTACCATGACGGAGAGCCACAGCGCCAGCCAGGACTTGCCCACCTTGGGGGAGCCAGCAAGGATGTGCAGTCCCTGGGACAGCAGCGTGTCCACCACAAAGTTCAACGGCGTGAGCGGAAGGCTCATCAGACTCTCGCCGTCGATGGTCTGCAGTCGTTTGGTTTTGTTCATTGGATCGTCTCCTTGTAAAAAAGATAAGGACAGAGACCACGCCCACGCCGCGGCTCCTGTCCTTTCACTTGATTATTCTCTGGATTTTGATATAATGAGATTGTCGCAAGACAGTGTTTGAAAGCATATAGGACAGGAGGGTGAAAGATGCCGTTGGAGATCCATCAGTACAATGCATTTGATACCTTTTCTTTGCACTACCGGAAGGATCGTGTGTACCATGCGGGCAAAGAATTTCCAGCCGGGTTCTTTGCCGCCGAGATTCTAAATTATGCAGGCGAGATCCACGACCCGCTGCTGGAGCGTATCACCACATTGACCACACTGGTTGGTGATGCGACAACGGCAGAGAAAGAAAAGAGCCGCGAGCTCTTGGCGGAGCTACGGCCTTTGCTGAAGGATGCTGTGTCGTGGATCTATACTTGTCCTCCGTTTTGCTATCAGGACAATCAACACGAATGGCGTTCATTCGAAACTGCGATGGATGCAGAATGGTTTGAACGACAGCGTGAGGAATCTCCTAAAGATTTACCGTTTCTTTTTCTAAAGTTCAGCGAGGAAGTCTTAAAAATACTGGTTGCCATTTACAATTTCTGTCTGCTCATGCGAGCGTTTGAAAGCAAGTATCTCCGCAGGCTGACTAAGCGGACAGAGAATGCTTTCGCAAAAGCGGCACACGAATGCTTTGACAAGGATGATGGTTTCCTGATTCTGTTGGAGCAGATGCCTTTTGGTGAGATAGAAGAATTCTTTTCTAAGCCGCGGCTGATCTCCGGCTTCGACTATATTCAGGACCCGAATGATAACGATAAATGGATCACCGTCCACCAGGTTGTATGCAAACGGCTTATAGATTTTTATGTGTTCGATCTGTTGAATGGATTGCAGTGTGGTCATGGTCCCAGTTGGTGCCGCAACTGTCACCGCTACTTTTTGACGACCACCGCCCATGTTCCTAAATACTGCGACGGCATTGCGCCGCAGGACAGTCGTATGACTTGCCGGCAGTACGGCGCTATGATGCGGCAGAAGGAGCAGAATAAAAATCATCCCATCTATCACACATTCACCACCCGCACCAACACCATTCGCAAACACCACCAGAGAGGTAAAATCTCTGATGAGCTGCGTAAGGAGGCTCTCTATGTAGCGGAGTGCCTCCGTGACAAAGCTCTGATGGATAACGACTACGCCGCCAACGGCTATGCGCAGGACATGGAGCAGGAGCATGTCTATGAGGAAGCCAGAAAACGCTTGAAGTGAGGAAGGGGGCGATCCTGTGCAAAAAAATATGTACACTGTTGCCGGGGACTGCCCCAGCAACGAAGAACTGGCCCTGCGAATACAGGACGGAGATAAGAATGCCGCAGAGTTACTTCTCTCACAGAACGAGGGATTTCTAACTTCAGCTGCTATTCGTTACAAGAGCCACAGTCGCTTTTCCATACTGGAGGATCTAAAACAGGAGGGTGCCATTGCACTGCTGGATGCGGCACAATCCTTCGACTTAGCGCACGGTGCCCAATTTTTGACCTATGCCACGCCTGTGGTGGAAGCGGCTATGCAGGATTATGCCGCCAAGAATGCTCTGTCTGTGAACCTGTCACCCAACCGCTATTATCAACTCCGCAAGGTAGCAAAACTCTGCGCCACAAGTGATAATAACTCTGATCAACAAATCATCTCTAAAATCCAAAAGGAGTTGAGTGTATCCGAGAAAGTGGCTCGGGCACTGCTGGTGGACTATCTGATGTTCTTCCAGGATATCGAATTGGATGCTAATGAGTTTCGTATCAGCATTGGCGGTGATCCTGCGAAAGCCTATGACCGCCGTATGCAGCGGGTACTGCTATTCCAACGAATCAAGGAGGCGCTGAAGCCCAGAGAGTTGAATCTGGTGCGCTACTATCTCGGCATTGGTCTGCCGGGCGAGAAGGGGATAACGTTTAAGGAGTTGGCAATCCAGCTCAACTACAACGGCCCCAGCGGTGCGGAGAAAGCATACAAGGCTGCGATTCGGAAATTAAAGAAGGACCTCCACTCCGGTGCCTACGGCCAGTGGCTCTCCATCCAGAAAGCCATCAACAAAGCCAGAGCAGAAGCGGAAGCGGATCCTGGATATTATGTAACTCCGCAGATCACATGGCTGGACGAAAAAGAGTTGGCAGAGCGGTTCATCTGTAAGGTCACTGCGTTGACCCAAGTCAACGAAATATTCAGCGAGGCGTTGGAATATGAATAGAAGGTGGTGGACAAGTCGGGATGACTCGCCCACCACCTTTTATGTTTAAACTTAGTTTTGTGACTGGTTGCTGTGTATTCTCAAAGCTGTTCGTCCTCTTACGGCGTTTCTCTACTTCCCAGCTTTCCGTTTATTCCAGGAGCATTCTGCCGTCAAATCGTCCCGAATAAGCCGCAGCAATTCCATCTCGCTTCTGAATACACAAACACCTTCCTTGCCAGCGCGGTTGATCACACCCTGCATACTGCTGTGCTGCCGAGCCAGGACTCGGATAAAATAGCTGGCTAATTTCCCTTCCTTTACTCGAAGCGTATCTGGATTAAATGCCGGAGGCATCCGCTCTACTATACTGCTTGTCAGATAATCCGCAAATTGTTCATCACTCATAGATGTGTTCTTCATTGTCGGCTCTTTTTTGAATGTAGTTCTCAACCGGGTATCACGCTGGCACTCTCCCGCGCGATCCAAAATATCATCGATCCCAAGCAGCATCTGGTCGAGACTTGAAAATTCCGTTTTGCTTTCAAAATAATAATTGTGAATACATCCTTGAGCCAAACCACATCCAAAGGCATCGACGCAGACCGTTATGGTATGGCTAAATTCCGGGTGGATACTGCCTGTTCGTGGCAGATCGTCCTCAGCAAAATATTTATTTTGAAGGATCTTTCGCATATCAATTACTTTCTGATCCACGCGCCGCACACATCCTTTCTGCCTGGCGATTTCTCTAATGACTGAGTTTCTTCTCCAAATTCTCCCTTTATTCGCAGAGAACTTGGAGAAGAAGGGGGCCGAAGCCCCCGTCTTCCATTGTTAATTAAGTTGTCCCCGCGTTACTTGACCAAGTAACGATACAGGAAGGTCACGATCTGGCTACGCAGGCAGGGATCATCAGGGCTGAAGGTAGTTGCACTGGTACCAGCGGTAATACCCTCATCGGCTGCCCACAGCACTGCGTCGTGATAATACATATCAGCGGCGACGTCAGTGAAGGGGTTCACAGCCTCAACGGCAGAAGACTCAGCCCAGCGCCACAGGAAAGTGACGTTCTGTGCGCGGGTCACGGTTGCGTTGGGGCTAAAGGTCGTGGCAGAGGTACCAGAAGTAATGCCGTTCTCGACTGCCCACAGCACTGCGTCATAGTAGTATGCATCAGAGGCCACATCGGTAAAGGGCATGTTGGTGCCTTCGGGATCAGGAGAACCAGCAGCACGCCACAGGAAGGTCACGGTCTGAGCGCGGGTGCAGGTCACAGCGGGACTGAAGGTAGTAGCGGAAGTACCGCCGGTGATACCATTTTCTGCGGCCCACAGAACTGCGTCGTAATAGTAGGCACCCTCAGCCACATCGGTAAAGGGATTCTCAAACGCCTCGATCTCAGCGAAGGTAGCCTCAACGGTGACCTTGCCGGAAGGCATCTTAAAGGTGTACTTGCTGTCGGACTTCTTAGTCAGCTTGACTTCCTTGCCGTTCTTATCCAGAACGGTCAGCTCATCCAGTTCGTAGCCGCTGTCAGGATCGACAGTGATAGTCACGGTAGAACCAGAGGATGCACGAGAGGGGGACACGGTGATAGATCCGTTTTCAGTGTCCTCAGCAGTGATGGTGTAGCTGGGGTTGTAGGAACCGCCGCCACCGCCACCAGAGGAGGCGCGGGAAACGGTCACAGTGCAGTCCGCGGTAAAGCCGCCGTCCGCAGTAGTGACAGTGATGGTCGCCGTACCAGCAGCAACGCCGGTAACGACACCATCCGCAACGGTAGCAACACTCTCGTTACTGGAGGTCCAGGTAACAGTCTTGTCGGTTGCGTTGTCGGGGGCCACAGTAGCCGTCAGTGTGATGGTATTGCCAACGTTGACAGAAGTGGCACCGCTCAGGGTCACGCCGGTGACAGGGACAACAGAATCAGCGGCGCCGAAGACCCATTTAGTCTCATACTTGACCACAGCATAACCGTCAGCAGGAGTAACCTTTTCTGCGGTGAAGCCATTCAGTTCAATGGTCAGCGCCTTGTTAATCGCGATTTCCTCGGTGCTGTTAGCCACCAGAGTCACGGTGCCGTCTGCTGCAACGATTCCGATAGCCTCAGCCAAAGTGGGGAGATAGATGTCGCCATCCGTGCCCGCGATCTTAGCAGCAAAGGTGCTCTGATCAAGAACAGGAGCAGTCTCGGTCTTCCACTGGATGGTCTCAAAGCCCATATTGTCTGTGTTTTCCACGAAATACAGAGTGCTGCCATCATTTTCATCTGCGGTGATGGTATTTCCGGTGCCCGTGATGGTCAGGTCAGAGCAGCCATAGCCGCCTTCCAGCTGAACACCATAGACATACTCCTTGCCGTTCTCGCCATCAACGATGGTATTGTTGTTGAACACAACATAAGCTTCGGCATCTGCAGCCATGGTGCTGGACTTGGAGGTCATCTGGACAGCGTAACGATAGGGATCATTGAAGGTGCAGCCCTCAACGGTCACGCAGGCGTCGGAACGAATAGGACGCTGACCGGCGCAGTCGAAGGTACAGCCAGTCACGGTGATGTTTGCACCGTCGCCAGTGGACCACCATGCGGTGATGGCGGTACTGTCAGTAACGGCATTGCTCATATCGAACGTGACGTTTTCGCAGACCACATCGCCGGTGTTCATCAGGCCGATCACGGTCTTGGTATACTGAGAAGTCGTTTCACCCGGAACAGCAGTGCTGGGAGCCACCAAGGTGACATCCTTCAGAGTCAGCTTACCAGTGACCTTAAACCAGCCGGTAAACGCAGGGTACTCACCCTCGCCATTTACCTGGCCCACAATGGTGATGTCCTTCTTGGAACCAATATCAATCCGAGCGGCTTCAGAAGTATCGGTCAGCAGAGTAATGGTGACCGTTTCATTCTCCACAGCAGCATTCACAGCATCCTGCAGGGAGTAGAACTTCTGATCGCCAATCTGAGCGACAGCAATCGGCCAAACCTGCTCTTCACCAACGGTGACGGTCAGATCGGTCTGATCCTTCTTATCATTCCACAGCTCTTCACCGCTGATAGAGCCCTTGTCAAAGCCAGTAGCGGTGGTAGCCGCGTCGATCACGATATCCGTGCCATCAGGCATGAGAGTCGTGTCAATTTCGATGGCTGCCTTGCCCTCAACAGGCGCAGATGCAATGAACTTGGTTTTTACCACCGTCAGATCAGTGGCGCAGGCACCTTCGTTGTAAACCAGGACGGACTTACCAGCACTATTGAATTCACAGTCGTTGAAGTTTACTATCTGGGCACCGTAGGTCCAGACGTTGTAGGCATCAGCGCTGCTCTGGTTAAAGGTACAATCATTGAATGTCTCGCTGGTGCCATACAGGAACACCTGACCATTGATGGTACAGTCGTTGTAGACCATGGTGCCGGCGTGCTGCAGGCCAACATAGTTGGAGCTGCCGTACTCGAAAGTAACGTTATTGAAGGTCACAGAAGCACCGCTCATGTTAACAGCCTGGCTCATGTCGAATTTTACGTCCTCAACAGCACCAGTGATAGTCAGGTTCTTACCGGTAGGCACGGAGTAGTTACCGCCCTTCAGGATAACAACTGTACCACCGTCCTTAGCGGTGTTGACAGCAGCCTCCAGAGTCTGATGCTTCACGCCGTTGGTCTCTGCAACTGCGTCAAAACCATCATCCAAGTTCACATAGTACATTCTATTACTCTGGCTCTGATAGGAATAATAGCCCGTAGCCAGATATGCTTTGGGATCCTGATCGAAGCCACCGCCGGCCACGGCCAAGGAACCCGCGTTGACCAGAGTGTTATTCTTTCCGCCAGTGAAGGTGCCGCCGGTAATGACAACGGTAGAACCCGTCTGAACATTGACGGCTGCGCCACTATCGTTGACCAGGCCCTTGGGACCGGTGAAAGTGCCGCCCTTAACGGTAACGGAAGCCGTGCCGGAAACATTGACAGCGTGGGTAGTCTTACCCGCGGATGCAGAGACCTTGTACTCGCCGCCATCCACGGTGACGGACGCGCTGCCGTCCACACGCAGAGCGTGGCGGGCACTGGACACATCCACATCGGTCAGGACCAGAGAGCCATTATTGACCTCAATACCGCTAACGTCAGCATTGGCGTTGACCACGGAGCCATTCTTGATCTCGAAATCGCCATTCTTGATCAGGAAGGAGCCGGTGAGGGTGTTGCTGCCCAGATCAATCGTCGTACCGCCATCACTGATCTCAACGGCCTCAGCTGCATCACTCAGCAGAGTGACGACATCTTCAGAACCCGCAGCTGCAATGGCCTCAGACAAAGTGCCGTACTGAACGCCGTTCACTTCTGCAATCAGAGGCCAAACTTTCTTATCGTCGATAATCAAAGAACCGCTGGTGCCCTGAGTATTATTGGTCTTGGTGTAAGCTGCGCCAATCAAGCCATCATTCGGGAACTCCACATCAGGAACATTGGGGGCGCAAATCGTTCCGGTCGCCTTGATGTTCTTAAACGAAACCTCTTCATTTGCCATGTTATGCCAGACACCGGCAATCAGGCCAGTCTCAAGAACATCTTCAGCGGCATCCGCAGTATTGTTATTGTTGGTTACATCACCAGTGCATTCAATGTTCTCAAAATTGTTGCCGTAGTGGGCAATACCTGCAATACCACCGATATCGCAGACATCACCGATCACATCAATGTTGGACTTGATATCCTTAAAGGTGTGGTTGCCCTCACCAATAAAGCCAATCACGCCGCCGACATAAGTTCGATAGGCCTTACCGTTCTCGGTAGAGGTTGCCTTCACATAGGAAGTATCGTCCGCGTCCACAGTGATGTTTGTCCAGTCGGCATAAGCGTTCTTGCCGCCCACACCGCCGACATAGGCCATACCGTTGACTTCCACATGGCCGGTCACCTTGATGTTGGTGTACTTGGAAGTGTAGGGCGTACCGACCACAACGCCAACATTCAGATATCCGGAAACCTTTGCATTTTCGATCGTCAGGTTCTTGATCGTGCCATTGTTGGTGCGACCAAAGAAGCCCTGATCATTACTGGAACCGCCGTTAACGACCAGATTGCTGATCGTATTATTATTGCCATTGAAATTTCCATTGAACGGGCTTTCCGTGGTACCAATAGGTGTCCACGCCTCTCCAGCAAGGTCAATATCGGCCTTTAGTTCAACGTATTTATTGGAATAATTGTTCCCGTTATTGACATTGTCTCGGAAATTCTTCAACTCTTCCAGCGTGCTGATAACATAGGGATTAGATTCTGTGCCTTCACCGATCAACTTTTTGGCAAAGGTGACCGTGCCATCGCTGTTCTTCGTAGCTTCCATTGCCACACCATCAGCGATGCTGACGTTTGTGGCGCTGACGGAGCTGGTGCCATCAACAGAAATAGAAGGCTGAGCGCCAGTCAGAATATTGAAGTCGCGAACACCCTTGATTGCAGAGCCATTCTGCAGGGTCAGAATCGCCTGATCGTCGATCTGGAAAGAGTTTTGACCATCGGTAGTGCCGGTCACGGTGATGGTCGAGTTGTCCAGCGTCACATCCATGGGAGGATACTTCGTATCCGCATCCTCCTTCTCGGTGTCATAGGAGGGCTTCAGCAGGAAGTAGCCGCACTCCACATTGGCGTCCTCAGCATAGAAGGTGCCGGAGTAAGCGCCAATATAGTAGTCACAGTCGAACTCCACAGTGGATTCATCGTCGTCGCCATAGATGTACAGACCAGAAGCCTCGTTCTCGTTGTAGCGCAGGATGGTGGTACCAGAGACCTTGATGCTGCCTCCATTCTGAACGGTGGTCTTGGCATCGTAGCCGTGGTAGAAGACTTCTTCAACTTCCAGAGTTCCCTCAACGGCATTCACGCCGTCGGTTTCATAGAAGAAGTTGCCAGCCTTCACAGTCACACCATTGCCGATATTCAGATCATTGGCGTAGACGTAATTGTCATAGGTGCTGGTAATCGTGACACCGCCAATGACGTTGGTTGTCAGGGTGCAGCCGTTCATCACTTCGATGGACTCAGTTACATCCCGCAGGACGTTGACCTTGCGGCCATTGAAGTTGCCCATGGCGTCGGCAAGGGTCGTATAAGCCTTCACGCCGCCGGTATTGCCTTCAGCCAGAGCTACGATCTTATTCAAGTTGTCCGGGGCATTGAAGTAAACATTATTTGTGGCAACGGTCGTACCGTCTACAACCAGCTTGACCGCATCCGGATTCATATCATACTTAGGATAACCGGAAGCCCATTCGACATCCCAGTAGTCGCTATCCACACCGTCAAAGGGAATGGACCAGGTCACATAGACATCGCCGTCAATAATATCGTCCTTGTTGATCAGGGAAGATGTTGCAATCTTCGTGCTGCCCTCATACAGCTCAACTACAAAGCTCGCAGTGGCGTTGGCGGTACCCTCGCCCCAGAACTTAGTTTCTTCCGTGTAGGCAGGAGTGACGGTTCCCTTGGGTGCCGCCTTGATCAAGGTCACGCCACCGGTAACAGCGACAGACTGAGGAGCGCTCTCGGTACCAGTCACAACAGAGCCATTCACCTTTGCATCAGTTGCCGCACTATCAGCGATCACGGTGCATTCGCCAAGGGTAGAATCGGCATCAACCGTCAGCGTATTGCTGCTCTTGAAGCGAATGTCTGCCTCTCCGTTGCCCGAGAGATTCAAAGTAGAATTCTCGACAGAAACATCATAATCAGTCACAGTCAACGCACGGCCGGCGCCGCCGGTGATCGTGATATCAGAGTCCTTCACGGTCAGCTTGGAGCCGTTGATGCCATTGTCGCCGCCGGTGATAGTTAAATCAACATCATCCAGAACGACCGTCGCACCGGCAATACCGCGCTCGACATCTGCGAACTGCATGGTGGTGCCGGTGATATTAACATTGCCGGAATCGCCAGCGCCGCTCTCATTTTTGATAACGCCACCAGCAGTGCTCTGGTCATCGGAAAGGTTCCACTCGCCACCCTTGACGTTCAGCGTGCCGTCGCCATAGACCATAAGCACCGCAAATGCGGAGCTATAATCAGAACCGGTCAGGTTAACATCTTCAAGGGTCAAAGTCGCATCAGCATTGCGATCGCCGATGCCCATGATGCAGTCGCCGCTCGCAGTCACATCAGTGATGTCGATGGTGCCGTTCTTGACGACCACATTACCTTTGAAGTAATTGCCGCCAGCACCGACCGTCAGCTTATTGCCACCGAGGTCGATGGTGACATCGGTAACTGTAAAAGCCTCATCCGCCGTAACATTCTCCTTGATGATGATTTGGTCACCAACAGTAGCTTGAGACAACACTTCATCAAAGGTGTAGAAATCAGCACTGTCCGCACCGTCCAGATCATTGCCATCAGCCGTGACATTAAAGTCTGCTGCAAAGGCAGTGGCCGGGAACATGGAGAGCAGCATTGCAAATGTCACAAGCATCGACAATACTTTTTTCTTCATAATCATCCTCCTTGTTAAAATATTTATATGAACTCATATCGATCTTCCGCATCACGATGCAGAGGAACAAATCCTTATCATGCTCTCTCAGAAAAGAGAGCATGGCAATGGACAGTCCATTGCCCGTTCTCCGTTAAATACTCAATGAGATTATATTCATGTTTTACTCAATCTGCCGGTCACACAGTTTTCGCATCAGCGCTGCGCGAGCCTCTTCCGCCGTCAGCTCTGCCGAACCATGCACTATGTATTGCAGAGCATCGTTCCACTCCTTGAGCGGGTAAACATCCGCTGATACATCGTCCAAGACATGAACTGCTTTCATTTTCCCCAGCCCGTCCAGCCCGGGCAGATCGCTGATATAGGTGCAGCCCACCTTGTAAGATATGTATTCCACCAACGACAACAGTTGAGTTGTACTCATAAAAGCAAACCTCCTATATCTCGAACTGGTACGGTTGCGCTCCTGCAAGTTACATTTGACTGAGCACAAAGGTACACCTTAATGCTCGCGTGGGTATTGCTTTTTGGGGACGGGTTATGTATAATGATAAGTGTGAAATTGCCCCAACAAGGCGTAAATCAAGGTCTCCACAGTGAGAGCATTAAGGTGTACTTTCATTCAAACTCACCGCCACCGAAGGTGTACTTTTCTGCTCAAAATTTTAAACCTGTGCGCTGGCCCACTTGGTAAATGTGTGCTGTGCTACTCCGAGCATCCTGGCTGCGCCCCTGCCGGAAACTTCGCCGCGTTTCCATTGGTCATATACGGGAGTGAATGAATCTGGTATTTCCATAGGCGCTCTGCCCCCTTGATTTACTCTGGTTTTGGCGGCGGCGCTCCCTCCCCCCTGCCGTTGACGGATGAATTCTCGTTCTGTCTGCGCTACATAGCTCAGAAGCTGGAGCACAATGTCCGCGATGAGCGTTCCGGTGAGATCTCGCCCCTGCCGGGTGTCCAGCAACGGCATATCCAGAACCACGATGGCTGCTTTCTTTTCTCTGGTGATGATGCGCCACTGCTCCAGTATTTCTTCATAGTTGCGTCCCAGCCGGTCGATGCTCTTGATGACAAGGGTGTCGCCCGGTTTTAGTT
>OBZD01000951.1_pt1 | contig 11126 bp, 9 predicted proteins | sample 1501551 | NCBI WGS metagenome assembly OBZD01 (sample SAMEA2580221, study PRJEB22360) | human gut metagenome | biome: human gut; feature: human-associated habitat; material: faeces | place: Denmark | collected 2008/2010 | reverse complement strand
AGCGGCGGGCGCCCCCCCGCGGCGGGGGCCCCCCCCCGCCGATATCCTCGCCCAGCAAGCCTTATTGCGACACCCGGATTTTGTCGTCGCCCGCATGAAAGGCCAGTACTGGCAGGTGCGTGAAAAAGTGTTCGATTACGAAGGTCGTTTTCGTCTGGCGCACGAATTACGCGGTTAATGGTAGTTTTGATTGATGTATAAGGCGATTGAGTATAGAATCTCGCCCGCTTTTGCATACGCAAAGCAGATCACTTACCTGTTGCTGGGTCGCCTGTAGCAGGATTAATTTAAGAGAGAAAGAAATGTTTACTATCAACGCAGAAGTACGTAAAGAGCAGGGTAAGGGTGCGAGCCGCCGCCTGCGTGCCGCTAACAAGTTCCCGGCAATCATCTACGGTGGCAAAGAAGCGCCGCTGGCTATCGAGCTGGATCACGACAAAGTCATGAACATGCAAGCTAAAGCTGAATTCTACAGCGAAGTTCTGACCATCGTTGTTGACGGTAAAGAAATCAAAGTTAAAGCTCAGGACGTACAGCGTCACCCGTACAAACCGAAGCTGCAGCACATCGACTTCGTTCGCGCTTAATTGCTGAATAAGTTGTAAAAAACCCCGCTCCGGCGGGGTTTTTTGTATCTGCAGATTATGCCTGATTACGGTATTGCTATTTTTTGCAGGCCAGATAAGGCGTTCACGCCGCATCTGGCATTCAGAACACAAAACCGATTAATTGCCGCCAGACGTCCGGCGCTGCAATTGGTCGCGCAAATTCGGCGGCGTGCCTTTAATGGTCAAGGTATCGGTTGCTGGATCCCAGAAGATGCGTTCACCTAACAGCATCGCATCAAAGTTAATAGTCAAGCCACCGCCGCTACCGGCAAACTTCGTCAACTGACGCAGTGTGCTACGGTCTGCCGGGAAGCTCTCTTCCAGTTCGTAGCCTTTTTCAGCCGCAAACTCCGTGAAGCTCACTTCGCTTACGCCTGCCAGCTCTTTCGACAGCGATTTCAGTTCGATCTCTTCGCCTGCCTGCAGCTGCTCATTACAGTAGCTATAAACCTGCTGGCGCACGTTCTGTCGCTCTGCTTTATCCAGTTGTGCTTCGGCAGTGAAATCATCAACCGCTTGCAACAGCCCACGGTTTTGCGCTTTCGCGTTTAACCCTTCGCTGGCCCCGAGGAAATCCATAAAGAAATCCGCCACTTTGCGCCCTACTCGCCCTTTCAGGAAAGTGAGATAGCGGGTGGACTCTGGATTGGTTTCCCATTCGGTTAAATCGATACGCGCAACAATATCCGCATGATTGATATCAAGATAATGGGTTGGGTTGATGTCGAGATTTTCGTTAACGCGCATACTGCTCAGGTTGCTCAGAACTGCCACCAGCAAATACTCCACCGCCAGATAGCGATAGTGGCAAAACAGCACGAATCCACCGTCAGCAAAAGGATATTTCGCTAATTCGTCACGCAGGCGGCCGGTTGCCGCGCGGCTAAATGCCAGGAAGTCCTCTTCGCCCTGACGCTGTAAGCGCAGCGTCTGCGCCAGTTCACTCTCTTCGCTAAACAAGCCGTAAGCTTTATTTTTGGCGCTATAGACCCGATGCAGTTCTGCCACCATCTCAACGACGGTTTCTGTCGGTTCCAGCAATGAATCGCGCAACACCAGCTCAAGGTTCTGCTCATCACGCTTGATAAGCTGGTGCAGAGCAATCTGGTTGATATCCAGACTCATGATAAACTCTCCTTTAAGACCGGGCGGTATTCAACCACCGCCGGTTAAGCGACGCAATAAAAGATGGCGGTCATTTTACAGAAGGCAGCGTAACGAGAATGATTTAACGCATAAAAAAGCAGAAAAAAAACCGTTGCTACGGTAATATGTTGCCCTTTCATCAACTAACTGATTTCGATTTATGCCACAAATTTCCCGCTACAGTGATGAACAGGTTGAACAATTGCTCGCAGAGCTGCTCAACGTACTGGAAAAACATAAGGCTCCGACCGACCTTTCCCTGATGGTGTTAGGCAACATGGTCACTAACCTTATCAACACCAGCATTGCCCCGGCCCAACGCCAGGCAATTGCCAACTCTTTTGCCCGCGCCTTACAGTCCTCTATCAACGAAGACAAAGCGCACTAAGGGAAACAGATAACAGGTTATGGTAACTCATCGTCAGCGCTACCGTGAAAAAGTCTCCCAGATGGTCAGTTGGGGGCACTGGTTTGCACTGTTCAATATTCTGCTTTCGCTCGTCATTGGCAGCCGTTACCTGTTTATCGCCGACTGGCCGACAACGCTTGCTGGTCGCATTTATTCCTACGTAAGCATTATCGGCCATTTCAGCTTCCTGGTGTTCGCCACCTACTTGCTGATCCTCTTCCCGCTGACCTTTATCGTCGGCTCCCAGAGGCTGATGAGGTTTTTGTCCGTCATTCTGGCAACGGCGGGAATGACGCTATTACTGATCGATAGCGAAGTCTTTACTCGTTTCCATCTCCATCTTAATCCCATCGTCTGGCAACTGGTTATCAACCCAGACGAAAATGAGATGGCGCGCGACTGGCAGCTGATGTTCATCAGCGTGCCGGTTATTTTATTGCTTGAACTGGTGTTTGCGACGTGGAGCTGGCAAAAGCTGCGCAGCCTGACGCGTCGTCGACGCTTCGCGCGCCCGCTGGCCGCATTCTTATTTATCGCCTTTATCGCCTCGCATGTGGTGTATATCTGGGCCGATGCCAACTTCTATCGCCCGATCACCATGCAGCGCGCTAACCTGCCGCTTTCGTACCCGATGACGGCGCGACGTTTTCTTGAGAAGCATGGTCTGCTTGATGCGCAGGAGTATCAACGCCGTCTTATTGAGCAAGGTAATCCAGACGCCGTTTCCGTTCAGTATCCGTTAAGCGAACTGCGCTATCGCGATATGGGCACCGGGCAGAATGTGCTGTTGATTACTGTCGATGGCCTGAACTACTCACGCTTCGAGAAGCAGATGCCTGCGCTGGCAGGTTTTGCTGAGCAAAATATTTCGTTCACGCGCCATATGAGCTCCGGCAACACTACAGACAACGGCATCTTTGGCCTGTTCTATGGCATCTCGCCGAGCTATATGGACGGCATTCTGTCGACCCGTACGCCTGCGGCATTAATTACTGCGCTTAATCAGCAAGGCTATCAGCTGGGGTTATTCTCATCAGATGGCTTTACCAGCCCGCTGTATCGCCAGGCATTGTTGTCAGATTTCTCGATGCCGAGCGTACGCACCCAATCCGACGAGCAGACCGCCACGCAGTGGATCAACTGGCTGGGACGCTACGCACAAGAAGATAACCGCTGGTTCTCGTGGGTTTCTTTCAATGGTACTAACATTGACGACAGCAATCAGCAGGCATTTGCACGGAAATATAGCCGGGCGGCAGGCAATGTCGATGACCAGATCAACCGCGTGCTCAATGCACTGCGTGATTCTGGCAAACTGGACAATACGGTGGTGATTATCACTGCCGGTCGGGGTATTCCACTGAGCGAAGAGGAAGAAACCTTTGACTGGTCCCACGGTCATCTGCAGGTGCCATTAGTGATTCACTGGCCAGGCACGCCGGCGCAGCGTATTAATGCTCTGACTGATCATACCGATCTGATGACGACGCTGATGCAACGCCTGCTACATGTCAGCACACCTGCCAGCGAATATTCGCAAGGTCAGGATTTGTTCAACCCTCAACGCCGCCATTACTGGGTTACCGCCGCGGATAACGATACGCTGGCAATTACCACCCCGAAAAAGACACTGGTGCTGAACAATAACGGTAAATACCGCACTTACAACTTACGTGGTGAAAGAGTGAAAGATGAAAAACCACAGTTAAGTTTGTTATTGCAAGTGCTGACAGACGAGAAGCGTTTTATCGCTAACTGATTAATTATAAATCAGTTAGCGAAATATCTTACTTGCAATCGGTGTGGAAAACGGTAGTATTAGCAGCCACGAGTCGGCACGTAGCGCAGCCTGGTAGCGCACCGTCATGGGGTGTCGGGGGTCGGAGGTTCAAATCCTCTCGTGCCGACCAAAAATCCCAAGAAAAAACCAACCCTTACGGTTGGTTTTTTTATATCTGCAATTAATTCGATAAACAGACCGTGACACATCACAGCCTGTTTATTTTCTGTTATCAGAACGTCCAGACCACACCCGCCTGAGTATTCCACGGCGATTCTACCCCTGCGCCATTGCCATAGCTGACTGACAAATGACCGCTTAACGTCGGGGTAAACGATGACCTTATACCAGCCTGATAAACGCCACTGGTTCCAGCCACATCATTATTAAATTTGCCATCGTCATTAACTTTCACCTAGTTAGAATCGGCGTATTCCTGACGCACGGCCGCTTTCAGCCAGGGTTCCAGCGTCGTACCGTTTTGCAGGTCCATGTGATAGCTTACCGCCGTTCCCGCTTCAGCGCGTAATATCCGGGTATTTCCCACATCCGCGCGCATGCCGTTTGATAACGTGTAGTCCTGACCATCTGTGGTAAAGCCGGTAAAGGCCAGATAGGGTCTAACACTCCACAATCCGTCAACCCAACGGAACCCGCTCTCAACATGAGCACCCGCGCCGTTACTATTGTAATCGCCAAACGCTGTTGCCCCATTACTCATCTTGCCATGGATGGTGTTGGCAAAACGGTCAACTTTCACCACCCCATCAACATAGGCACCGTTCTGATGCTCCCAACCGGCATAAGCCCCCAGGGTATAGCTATCGATATTACCTTTGCCGCCGCGATCAAAACCAATATCAGAATGAGAGTAACCAAAGATCAAGCCGCGAATTGTACTGCTTTCTTCACGGGAGAAACGGCTATCGATACCGAGCGTCAGGCCCGTCAATGTTTGCTCAAAACCAGCTCCCGCATCAGTGGTCACGTTGTTGCGGGTGTTAATTGCCGAACTCCACATCGCCGTATCGTAACTAACGCCTTTTACGCTACCAAGACGCTCACGCACGGTGTCCAGTTCTGCATCAAATACCAGCGGTTGTGCGGCCGCCATATTCAGCACATCAGTGGTTGAAGGGGTAATTTGCGCGCGATTCTCTGCCAGACTCCAGCTATGGTTGCCATTATCCAGCAAGGTATATTCATACGTACCGATATCAACAACGCCTCCGGCATTGCCCAACGTAAATGCAGCATCACCGCCGCCCGTTGTTACCAGTGTAAGGCTATCTCCTGCTGCCGGGCTGGCACCGGTGTCCGTCACGAATATTTTGAAATCACCTGTTGCCTGACCGGTGACGTTGAGCTGATCGCTCTGATGATTAGCCATATCGGTACGCATATAAAAATTGCCGTTTCCCGACAGGGTATTGGTGGTCAACGTAATGAAATTTTCCGCACTTGCCGTCACTGATGAACGAGTCACTGGCTCATCCATCATAATCACATTTGCGTCAGACATCGCAAGGTTGGCTAAGTTGAGGAGGGTGTTTTGGTTCGTCGTAGTGATATCGGCAATGATGGTCCATACGCTATTTTCGAGCGAAACGTCCGCTTTGCTGGTATCCACGGCACCATGCGTTCTAAAAGAAGCGCCCTCAGAAACCACTACCTTACCCACCAACATTGCGGGTGCATAATTTATTTGCGGCTTCATGACCTCAAGAATGCCATCATTCCCTCTGACTGAAACGTTAACCATTGTGCCAGCCCAGACGTTAGCGCGGCCATTGTTGATAACCATATTTTCAGAGATGGCTTTTGAGGAATACGTGATACTTCCATTCTGATATGATCGACCGAGATCATATACCGCATTTGCCTGCACTTTCGTACCAGTATCCTTTCCCAGCGATTGCATAGTGGCATGCTTATCAAGGATAGTATCAATGGCCTGCGTGTCCTCCATAACAATGAGCCCGGAACCATCATCCAGTTCATAATTTTTTGACACACCATCTTTTATACTAAATTGGCCTTTACTGTTTGGACCACTCACTTCCAGCGCATTCGTTGAGACAATTAATTTTCCGCCTGCTTTTTTATCAACGCCAGTTACAGTCCCGCCATCCATAACCGCCACTATCTACAGTGGTATTATAAGCGAAGTCATTTTCTTCAACTCGCAAACTTCCGCCGTTTTCCAACAACATATTATTAGCAATACCATTCTTGATATCGAACTGACCGAGACGGTTTGTTCCGAATACCTCCATGGCCCGCGTGGTTGTTTTAATAGCACCGCCTGCTTTCTGATCTACCGCAAATGCAAATCCCCCCTCTTTAACCTCCAGTAGTCCTCCCTTTTAGATAGCGACAAAGACGGCCCCCCATCTTTTTCAACGATTAAGCGCCCGCCTTTAATCGTGGTATCATTCGCTGCGCCATAAACCTGTAGCACACCATTATTGAGCGTAGTCTGGTTTGCCGCGCCACCCATTTGAACAATTTGATAACCGTCATTTAATACTGAGTATTCTGCGGCGCCATTCATTTCAATGTACTGATACCCTCCGTTAATTTCAGTATTATTACTTACACCAAATTCTTTTATATGCTGTTCTCCGCCAGGATTGATTTTCGTATTATTGGCGGTCCCATAAACCAGCTGGATATCTTTTTCCAGGACAACACCATCAACTGTCTCACCATACTCAACAGTTGATGCCAATGCTATGGGTGAATATAACGCTGTAGCCACCAGAACAGATATTGCGGAACGACAAAGAGAAACAGAACCAGATTGATGCATTGAGCTTTCATCCTATGAAATTAATTGCTGTTAAAAGCATTGGGTACAGAAAATACCCATAGCTCCATACCCGGAGTCAGTTTTTAAAAACTGTTTAAAGAAATGCACAAGTATTGTGATTGATTTTTTAGTTGTTTTTCTTGATGAGAAGCTGATGCAAAATTCCGTCTTTATAATGAAAATGATGCCAAAGCGAACGACAAGGTTGTAGTTTTCACTACATGTCCATACATAAAATGGGGTAACATTCACGCGCCTGGTAGCGTTACCAACGCTACGCTCAAACATAATGATTCTAATAAAACCTCAGGAGACTACTATGCCTGAAGCAACGCCTTTTCAGGTGATGATTGTGGATGATCATCCACTTATGCGACGCGGTGTTCGTCAGTTACTGGAGCTTGATCCTGGCTTTGAAGTGGTCGCCGAAGCGGGCGACGGCGCGAGCGCTATCGATCTGGCGAATAGACTGGATATCGACGTGATCTTGCTGGATCTCAATATGAAAGGTATGAGTGGCCTGGATACTCTCAATGCCTTGCGCAGGGATGGCGTTACCGCGCAAATTATTATCCTGACCGTATCCGATGCCTCCAGCGATGTCTTTGCGCTGATAGACGCAGGCGCAGACGGTTATCTGTTGAAAGACAGCGACCCGGAAGTATTGCTGGAAGCGATTCGTGCCGGAGCGAAAGGCAGCAAAGTCTTTAGCGAACGCGTCAATCAGTACTTACGTGAACGTGAAATGTTTGGCGCGGAAGAAGATCCCTTCAGCGTGCTGACGGAGCGCGAGCTGGATGTTCTGCACGAGCTGGCACAGGGGCTGTCAAATAAACAGATTGCCTCGGTGTTGAATATTTCCGAGCAGACAGTAAAAGTACATATTCGCAATCTGCTGCGTAAACTCAATGTCCGCTCACGCGTGGCGGCCACCATTCTGTTCCTGCAACAACGCGGGGCACAATAAAAATAGCCCGATGGATTTATCATCGGGCTGAGATTTATGACAAACGCAAAACTGCCTGATGCGCTACGCTTATCAGGCCTACGTGGATCGATCAATTTATTGAATTTACACAATTTTGTAGGCCGGATAAGGCGTTCACGCCGCATCCGGCATAAACTAAGCGCACTTTGTCAACAGTCTAGCCCGATGGCATCACCATCGGGCCTCTTTTTATTTACTCTCCTGCGGCGACAAATGTTGCATCGCCTGCGCGATACTACGTTCAATCACCGCACGGCGAGTATCGTTGGCAGGTAAGAGTTTCAACATCATCTCCCACGCGGCAACGGCTTCGCCAAATCGTTGCTGCTCAAAGGCATTAAATGCATACATGCTTAACACACGGATATTGCTATGGTCCGTTCTCACCAACTGGCGCAGCAGTTCGCCGCCGAGGCGGTTGTCGTTGGGATCAGATGAACGAGTCAACGCTTCAGCGTATCCCAGTGCAGCATCACTGTTTTTCGGATCGAGGCGATACGCAGTGGCGTATGCATCGGTGGCGATACTGGCGTTACCCAGCGCCATGCCAACGCGGCCCAACATAATCCAGCCTTCTATATCTCCCGGATTTTTTTGCAGTTGAGTACGCATCCCCAGCGCAAGACGCGACATCTCTTCTTCGTTGAGCGGATCGGCTTTCGGATCCAGCGCCCTGTCCAGCAACGCCGGAGCCTGTGCCGTGGCCTGCTGCCAGATTTTCACCTGCTGATAATTGCCAGTCTGGTAGTAGCTGACGCCAGCCACAATTAACGCCACCACAATACCCGGCAGATAAACAACATATCCGGCACGCTTACCTTCCGGCACGCTTTGTTCAGGAAACGCTTCCGGCACCACGCGTACCCGACGCCGCGAGCGGGCGTATATGACCCAACCGCCAATGCCAATAGCCACTACTGGCAGCGCCCACAGCAGCACGGTCAGCGGCGTTAACGGCGGATCGTAAGTGACGAAGTTGCCGTAACGCGCCACCATATAATCGACAATCTCTTTTTTACTTTTACCTTCCTGCATCAGTTCATACACTTTCTGACGCAGGTCGGTGGCAATCATCGAGTTGGAATCGGCAATGCTGTTGTTCTGGCATTTCGGGCAGCGCAGTTCTTCAGTGAGCTGACGGAACTGTTGTTCCTGTGCTTCATCTTTAAACTGCAACACATCGATGGTCGCCAGCGCTGAGCCGGAGATCATCAGCATCAGCACGCCCAATAAAAACCTCATTGTGCGGCCTCCTTACTGTATTTCTCCCACAGTGGCTTGATCTCTTCTTCCCAGACGCGAGGATTCAGATCGCCCGCATGGCGATAGCGAATGATGCCGTTGCCGTCAATAAGAAACGTTTCTGGCGCGCCATAGACACCGAGATCCAGCCCTAACATGCCATCGCCATCAAACAGGCTTAGCGCGTAAGGATTGCCCAGCTCTTTCAGCCAGCTGATTGCCTTCTGGCGATCGTCTTTATAGTTCATGCCGACCACGCGGATGCCCTGCGCAGAAAGCTGATTCAGATATTGATGTTCCGCACGGCAGGTCGGACACCAGGTCGCCCAGACGTTAAGCAGTACTGGTTTGCCCTGAGTCAGCACATCCGCCTGATAAAACTGCCCCGGATTGTCCAGTGATTCGAGACGAAACTTCGGCACAGGCTTGCCAATGAGCGCCGATTCCAGATTGGTCGGATCATCCCCTTCGGCATTACGCGCCAGCTGCCACAGCAGCGCCGCGGCAATCGCCAGGAAGATAATCAACGGAATTAACAATACTTTGCGCTTCATACGGCCTCCGGCGCAGTTTTTTGCGGACTCACGCGCTTACGATAGCGAGGATCAAACAGACACAGCAGTCCGCCCAACGCCATCATCAGCCCGCCCGCCCAAATCCAGCGAACAAATGGTTTGTAGTAAAGACGCACGGCCCACGCGCCGTTTTCCAGCTCTTCACCGAGGGCCGCGTACAGGTCACGCGTGATGCCGCCGTCAATTGCCGCTTCGGTCATCATCGACCCGGCAGTGTTGTAATAACGTTTTTCCGCATACAGCACTGTTTCCGGCTTGCCATCTCGCGTTACGCCGATAGTCGCCACACCGCCACGCCAGTTCGGGCCAGTCACCTCTTTGACATCACGGAAGGTGAAGCGATATTCATGAATATCGACGCTATCGCCGGACTTCATGCGCACATCACGCTCAACGCTATAGTTCTGGCTAAAGGCAATGCCAACAATTGTCACTGCCAGCCCAAGGTGAGCCGCCACCATCCCCCAATAACTGAAGGTGGTTTTCGTGCCGCGTGAAATACGCAGCGCAGCTTCCGCAATTGCCAGCACCGCAATCCAGCAGGCCATTGCCAGGCCGAGCACCGTCATCGCCACAACTTTGCTTTCGAACAGCCACGGCAACAGCAGCGACAGCACCAGCGTAGAGATGAAGGCGATAATCAATAAATTGCGGATCTTACGCGGGCGATCCCGCCCCCAGCGCACCAGAGGACCGACACCAAGCAGTAGCGCAAACGGCACCATCAGCCAGGTAAACATGGTGTTGAAGAACGGTTCGCCAATCGAAATACTGCCCAGTCCCAGTTGCTTATGCACCAACGGCAGCAGCGTCCCCAGCAACACCACCAGCATCGCAGCGACCAGCAAAACATTGTTCGCTAACAGCAAAGATTCCCGCGACCACAGCGCATTGTTTACGCGTGAGCGAACTTTGTGTCCACGCGCGGCAAACAGCAGCAGCGAACCGCCAATCACCAGCACCATAAAGGCGAGGATAAACATACCGCGCGCCGGATCAGACGCAAACGCGTGTACCGATACCAGCACGCCGGAACGCACGAGGAAAGTCCCCAACAGACACAACGAGAAGGCACTGATTGCCAGCAGTAATGTCCACGCTTTGAAGCTGGCGCGTTGTTCAGTGACCGCCAGTGAGTGCATCAGCGCAGTCCCCACCAGCCACGGCATAAACGAGGCGTTTTCTACCGGATCCCAGAACCACCAGCCACCCCAGCCGAGTTCGTAATAGGCCCATGCGGAACCGAGCACGATGCCGAGCGTCAGGAAGATCCACGCTGCCAGCGTCCACGGACGAGTAAAACGCGCATAAGTGCTGTCCAGACGCCCACTCAACAAAGAAGCAATGGCAAAAGCAAACGCCACCGAGAAACCCACGTACCCCATATAAAGCAGAGGCGGATGGAAGATCAGCCCCGGATCCTGCAATAGCGGGTTAAGATCGCGACCTTCAATCGGGAAGTTCGGCAACGTGCGAGAGAACGGGTTAGAGGTAAAGAGAATGAACAGCAAAAAGCCGACACTGACCATCCCCATTATCGCCAGTACACGGGCCACAATATCCAGC
>OBZD01000945.1_pt1 | contig 11176 bp, 12 predicted proteins | sample 1501551 | NCBI WGS metagenome assembly OBZD01 (sample SAMEA2580221, study PRJEB22360) | human gut metagenome | biome: human gut; feature: human-associated habitat; material: faeces | place: Denmark | collected 2008/2010 | reverse complement strand
AGAAACTGGGAATCGATGTAAAAACAGTGGTTGCCAACGACGACTGTGCATCTGCACCAAAAGATGAGCTGGAAAAACGCCGCGGCGTTGCGGGCGAAGTGCTCATGTGGAAGGTCGGAGGAGCAAAGGCTTCCATGGGTGCCGATCTGGACGGAGTCATTGCAGCGGCACAGAAAGCGATCGACAACACGAGATCCGTAGGAATTGGAACCGCACCGTGTACCATCCCTGCTGTGGGACATCCGAACTTTGAGATCAAAGACGGTACGATGGAAATTGGAATCGGACATCACGGGGAGCCGGGGATCAATGTGCAGCCGTTAAAGACCGCCAGTGAGGTCGCAGATGAGATGCTGAATATCATCCTTCCGGACCTGCCGTTTGCAGAGGGAGACGAAGTGGTAGTGCTTTTGTCAGGCCTGGGGGCAACTCCGGTAATGGAACAGTATATCGTGTATGACCGAGTGGAAGAAGTTCTCGCAGAAAAAGGAATCAGTGTTCACAAGGCATATGTGGGTAATTACTTTACTTCCCTTGAGATGATGGGTGTGACGCTAACTGTCATGAAGCTTGACGATGAACTGAAAGAATGCATCGACATGCCCAGCGACTCTGTCGGTTTAAAACAGCTGTAAGTCCGGCGTTTTCCATAAATTTGGAGCATCACTGGACCCAAAACAAATTGAAAAGTGTGATCCTTATGTTACAATAAATAACAGAAGAAGCAGTCTGAGTTTAAAGTGAGGAGAAGAATTATGTCAAGTTTTAAAAATGCGGAAGCAGGAGTCATTGTTGATAAGCTGATCAAGACGATTCAGGAGCAGAGGGATTATCTGAGCGAGATCGACGGAAAGATCGGTGACGGTGACCACGGCATCAACATGAATAAAGGGTTTACCATGTGTGAGGAAAAACTCAAGGGACAAACCTACAATATGAGTGAAGGCCTGTGTACCCTTGGAGAGACTCTTTTGGAGGACATCGGAGGTTCTATGGGGCCATTGTATGGACTGTTATTTGATGAATTTTCTGCTGCCAGTGAAAATAAAGAAGTGATCGATGCTGAAGTATTTGGAGAGATGATCAGCGGAGCCGTGGAGGGGATTCAGGAGATCAGTCCGGCCAAGGTTGGTGACAAGACCCTTTTGGATACTTTGATCCCGGCAAAGGAAGCTTTTATGGAAGCCAAGGATGCAGGCAAGGATTTTGCAGAATGTCTGGATGCCATGAACGAGGCTGCAAAAAAAGGATGGGAATCCACCAAAGACCTGGTTGCAAAGATCGGACGTGCAAGCCGTCTTGGAGAGCGTTCCAGAGGTGTTCTGGATGCGGGAGCTACAAGCTGTTATTTTATTATCACGGCGATTGGGAATGGAGCAAAAGAACTGCTGAACTAAATCAGAATTCAGGAATAATGTGACTTGTTTTTGTGAAAGTCATAAAAAGAAAAATGCACCGAATTATGAACTGTCCCCCAAAGTTAGATCAAAAATCTAATGGCTGGGGGCGGGTTTTTTTTTTTTTGTTCAGAAAGATATTTTATAATGTTTTATATAGTTACTTGAAAATAAACACGATATGTGCTAAAATATTGCTTATAGTGATAAACAGAAAAGAGGAAAAGAAGATTGGAACACAAAGATATGCTCAGCGGCATGGAAAATATAATTATGAAATCTATTTGGAGATTAGAAAAATCGGAAAAAAGGATAACAGTTTATGACATAATCCAAAGTCTGAAGGAAAATTATGAAAAAAAGTACAGCCGGGCAACGATCAGAACATATTTGACGAAACTCGAAAAAAAAGGTTTTATACGTTTGAAATGGGAAGGCCGTTACAGCTACATAAGTTCTCTTGTAAAAGAAAAGGCATATCAGAAAAAACAATTGGAAAATATGAAGGAATTTTGGTTTAATGATTCTTTATCGGATATGATATGTGCTTTTACGGAAACGATTTCACAAGAGGAAGCGGAAGAACTTAAAGATTTAGTAGACAAATTAGGAGATTAGAAAGAGGAGGTGATAAAGAATTAGTTAATATGATCACAGTTTATTTTACAGAAACAGGAAATGAAGAAAAATACGGTATAGTGAAGCAAAGTGTAAAAGACAGGGAAGGGAAAAGCATAATGGTATTATGCGGGTGAGGTTATGAAACATAAAAGCTGGCACATAAAACAAATCTTTTCTATTGTACTTATTCTGATGTTTTGTATAGGAATACTTGGGGTAGCAAATGTAAAGGGGGAAACTTTAGATAAGTCAGATAAAATAATGGTGAAAAAAGTTATAGCTAAATATTTTGATGACTATTATCAGTCATTTGTTACCTATAAACTGTCAGAAAATATGGCGGATTATATGATTGATAATGACAATACATTTTTGTATAAAAAGTTATACGAATATGATATTTTAAGCAGTAAAAATATAGGGACAGGGTATGAAGATTATAAACTAGATTTAAAATATTCTGGAATGGATATCAATGGAAGTACAGCGAAAGTATCAGTAATGAGAAATATTGATTATCATTATAAAGGATTCAGTGATATTGATTCAGGGCTATATGATACACAGTACCAGTTTACTTTAAAAAAGATGAATGGGAATTGGAAGATTGACAATATTAATACGACAAACGAGAATTATAACTATTTTAAGAGTGAAGTAAGTGACTTTAAGGTTACTCGGGCAGCGTACTCAATGAAAAATTACCGAGACAAAGTCACAGATGTTTGTAATCAGTTAGTTGAAGAGTCAAAAACACAAAATAAAGAGTTGAAAAATTTAAATTCAAGCGGAATTTCAACATTGTCAGTGAGTAAGGGATATTCATGGGCGAATGGCATTGCATATGCCAAGAGATTTGCTAAAGCTAAGCGATTTTTTTATATTGTTCCAAATCAAAATGACTGCACCAATTTTATTTCACAATGCGTCTGGGCTGCCTATGGTGGATATAATAAAAGCAGTGATGCTAAAACGAAAAAGAATATAAGCAGTAAATTCCGAATGGTAAAGGGTGTTTGGTATGGAGGTACAGGAGGAGGTTCATCTGCATGGGAGAGTGTAAATCCTTTTTACACCTATGTAAATAAGGCTAAAACTTATGGTCCCAAAGGTAAAGGTTATAATAACAACAAACTTGCAAAATCTCTTACCAATATACAAGTGGGAGATGTGCTGCAGAGTAGAAGAGACGGAAAGAAAAATGTTTATAAGCACAGCACATATGTCACACAGATTAAGGACAGGCAGACCTTTGTTACACAGCACGATATAAAATCAAGGGCAGTTAGCGACTGGATCAGGGCCAATGGGGGAGTAAATCATTGTTATATTCGGGGGATACGTTTTTCTGGTGCAAAGTTTGTAAAATAGAAAAATTTGTTGATAAGAATAGCGGGATCAACGCTTGTATCGCCAGCCAAGGACGGCAGAATGGAGATTATTATGAAGCAAAAAATTACTGTTATTTTTTTGATCAGTGTATTGCTGATTGCCAATACAGGATGTCAGAAAAAAGAAATGACAAAATCAGAGACTACAACAGAAATTAGAAAAGAAGAAAAAATTCCCAAGATTTCAAAGAAGGAATTATCAGTTATGAAAAAAAAAGCGAAAGAAGAATTGATCATTCATGATTACAATTATGATTTTCAAAAGGTAGAATATGAACCTGAATATTACAAAAAATTAGGATATGATTCGAGGGAAGAATTTATAAAAAATAATACATCGGATGGAGATGTAGAAAAATATTCTTTGGATAACATAGTAATATTACAGGGATATGAAAAGGGAGCATCTGTAGCTGATACTGTTGTATTCGCCAAGAAAAAAGGAAAATGGAAGTTTCTATATGTCTTTAAATGATAGCTAATACAGATGATAAGAAGAATTGACTTGAGGCTTCCTTCGTGCTATGGTTAATAAAATGAGATTAATTATCAATAATGGAGGAAGCCAATGAGTCTGACAGACGGCATTATCCTGATTTTGGCGGCGGGGATCGTTCTCTTTGTGATATGGAGATTCATCTCACGCGTCCGGCGGGGAGAGACAGGGTGTGGCTGCGGATGTGAGGGCTGTTCCAAGGCCTGTCCATCCAAACAAAAAAAGGAAACAAAGTGAGTAAAAAGCTGTGAGGAAATTTATCACAGCTTTTTGTAATTTTAAAGTTGACATGTAAAATTATGTATGTTATATTATTACCGTAGAAAGCACCACACAGTGCCTCTTTTCTGAACCTCATTCAGTAAGATCTATTTCATCTTTCCTTTGGCATTCGCCAATCATACCCCAGTGATAGAACTTAAGAACCAACAGTCAGTTAAGAAAGCAACGATTCCTTATTTATTTTTCATCAAGAGAAGAGGAATACTGTACCTGGCGCTTTCTTTTTGTGGTATAATATTTATATCTGAGTAAAAATCTATTTTCAAAATTTTGTTTGTTAGGGGAGCTGAGGTGGGCTTGCCCACTTTGTTTAAATATGATATTATAACATTTTGTAATTATTAGAACTTAGGAGGAAAAATCATGCCAGTAAAATACGTATTTGTCACCGGCGGTGTTGTTTCAGGCCTTGGAAAAGGAATCACTGCAGCGTCTCTGGGACGATTACTGAAAGCGAGAGGTTATCACGTAACCAGCCAGAAGTTTGATCCATATATCAATATTGACCCGGGAACCATGAACCCGATCCAGCACGGAGAAGTTTTTGTGACGGATGACGGGGCGGAGACAGATCTTGACCTGGGACACTATGAGCGATTCATCGATGAAGGCCTGAACAAAAAATCAAACGTGACAACAGGAAAGGTTTACTGGAATATTTTACAGAAGGAACGGCGCGGAGATTACGGCGGCAACACGGTTCAGGTGATCCCGCATGTGACCAATGAGATCAAGAGCCGTTTTTATAGAAATGAAGAGGCAACGGAACAGGAAGTGGCGATCATAGAGATCGGTGGTACTGTGGGAGATATTGAGAGCCAGCCATTTTTAGAGGCGCTCAGACAGTTCCAGCATGAAGTGGGACATGAAAACTGTATCCTGATCCATGTAACGCTGATCCCGTATTTAAAGAGCTCAGGAGAGTTAAAGACAAAGCCGACTCAGGCCAGCGTCAAGGATCTCCAGGGTATGGGAATCCAGCCGGATATCCTTGTGTGCAGATCAGACTATCCGCTGGATGACGGTATTAAGAGGAAAATTGCACAGTTCTGCAACGTGGAAAAAGAGCGTGTCATCCAGAACTTGGATGCAGAAGTTTTATATGAAGTTCCGCTCATGATGGAAAATGAACACCTGGCACATGAAGCGTGTGCCTGCCTTCATCTTCCGTGTCCGGAGCCGGACCTTTCGGAGTGGCGCAAGATGATCGACAACTGGAAGCATCCAAAGCATAAAGTCGAAGTGGCTCTGGTCGGAAAGTATGTGTCACTTCACGATGCCTATATCAGTGTGGTAGAATCTCTGGAGCATGCGGGTGTGGCCAACTCGGCAGACGTGAGCATCCGATGGGTGGACTCCGAGCGTGTCAGCTCTTACAATGTGGACGAGATGCTGGGCGGCGTTCAGGGTATTATCGTTCCCGGAGGATTTGGAGACAGGGGTATTGAGGGCATGATCTGCTCCATCCAGTACGCAAGGGAACACAAGATTCCTTATCTGGGACTGTGCCTTGGCATGCAGCTTACCATTGTGGAGTTTGCGAGAAACGTCCTTGGCTACGCAGATGCCCACAGCAAAGAGTTTAATGAAAATACGGAACATCCGATGATTCATATTATGGCAGATCAGGACGGAGTGACCAATATCGGAGGTACACTGAGACTCGGATCTTATCCGTGCGTATTGGCAGACGGTTCCAAAGCCGAAGGACTTTACGGAACTAAAGAGATTTCAGAGCGCCACCGCCACCGCTACGAGGTAAATAACAAGTATAGGGATGTACTTCAGGAAAACGGCATGATGCTCTCAGGATGCTCACCGGACGGGCGTATCGTAGAGATGATTGAGATACCGTCTCATCCGTTCTTTTTAGCAACACAGGCACATCCCGAATTTAAATCAAGACCAAACAAAGCACATCCGCTGTTTAAGGGATTTATTGAAGCGTCTTTAAAAAGCGGAGGAATGATCTGAGAAAGGGGTGAGGCAGTATGAAGCATGAAATCATCGGAAAGACAGTACCGGCAGTAGAAGTGGAACTTGACAAGGGAGAAGCAATGTTTACCCAGTCAGGAGCTATGGCATGGATGGACTCTTCGATCAAAGGGGAGTCCAAGATGGAGGGCGGATTTTTAAAAGGGATCGGAAGGAAGATTGCCGGAGAGTCACTCTTCATGGTGACTTATTCTTCTGTAAAAGATGGGGCGAAGATTGCTTTTGCATCAACTGTTCCCGGGACGATCCTTCCACTTCAGTTCCAGGGGACCGGAGGAATGATCTGTCAGAAAAAGGCTTTTCTGTGCGCTCAGAGGAGCGTTTCTCTGGAGACTATATTTACGAAGAAGCTGTCAGCAGGAGCTTTCGGAGGAGAGGGCTTCATACTGCAGAGACTTTCCGGAGACGGCATGGCATTTTTGGAGGTCGACGGGGATGCGGTGACTAAGGAACTGGCTCCGGGAGAGACCATACTCGTAGATACCGGAAATGTGGTGGCCTTTGAAGACGGCATAAGTTATGAGATCGAGCGGATCAAAGGTGTTAAAAATATTTTTTTCGGGGGAGAGGGATTATTTCTCACTAAGCTTACCGGACCGGGAAAGATCATATTACAGACACAGAATTTCAATGATTTTGCTGGAAGGATTGCATCGCTGATACCTTCCGGCAGCTGATTACAGCACATATAAGACAAAAGAACTGCCCGAAACAACCTACCAGGGCGGTTCTTTTTTTGTTATGTAATAGCGTGCCAGGCAACAAAAAAAGCCCACCGGGCAGGATACTCACAAATGGAAAAATTTAAGAATATTTAATATTCATATTGCCAAATGAAAATAAAAGTGGTATGATATTTTCATAATAAAAATAAATGAAAATACATGAAAACACATGAAAATCTCAAGGAGGGCATTATGCAGGTAAAAGGTGTAAGATTGTACGGAGTGGATGACATCAGATTAGAAGAATTTGAACTGCCGGAGATCAAAGATGATGAGATATTGGTAAAAGTTGTAAGTGACAGTATCTGTATGTCAACATGGAAAACTGTGAAACAGGGCGCTGGTCACAAAAGAGTGCCCAATGACGTGGCAGAGAACCCGGTATTAGTTGGACATGAATTTGCCGGAGACATCGTGAAAGTAGGAAAGAAGTGGCAGGATAAGTTCAAACCTGGACAAAAGTTTGCCCAGCAGCCGGCAATTCCGGGACAGATGGAATCTCCGGGATATTCTTATCAGTACTGCGGTGGTGCAGCAACCTACTGTATCTTCCCGAATGACATTATTGAAAAGGGATGTGTATGGACTTTTGAAGGCGACAGCTACTTTGATGCCTCTGTGGCAGAACCGATGTGCTGTGTCATTAGCGGTTATCATACAAATTACCATACGGTTCCGGGAAGCTATGAGCATGTCATGGGGACAAAAGAAGGCGGAAATATCCTGATCCTGGGCGGATGCGGACCTATGGGACTGGGTGCTGTAAGTTATGCGCTGGCTTTCGAGAATAAACCAAAACGTGTTGTAGTCACAGATATCAGCGATGACCGTGTAGAACGGGCAAAACAGGTGATCTCCATTGAAGATGCAAAAGCGGCAGGCGTAGAACTTCACTATGTGAATACTGCGGCTATGAAAGACCAGGAAAAAGAACTTATGGACATCACAGAAGGACATGGATATGATGATGTATTCGTATATGTTCCGATCACTGGCGTTGCAGAACTTGGAAATAAGCTGCTCGCTTACGACGGCTGCATGAACCTGTTTGCAGGACCGACAGATCCAAAGTTCTCAGCAAATATGAACCTGTATGACTGCCATTACTCCAGGACCAAAATTCTGGGAAGCACCGGGGGAACCATTGATGATATGAAAGAAGCGATCAACAAGGCGGCATCCAAAGAAATTAAACCGGCTGTTATGATCACACATATCGGAGGAATTGACGCAGTTGCAGAGACAACCAAAAATCTTCCGGATATTCCGGGAGGAAAGAAACTTACTTACATGCAGTTCGATATGCCGCTCACTGCCATCGATGATTTCAGAAAATTAGGGGAGAAAGATCCTCTGTTTGCAAAACTTGCAGATGCATGTGACAAACACAACGGCCTGTGGAATGCAGAAGCAGAAAAGATTTTATTTGAGCACTTTGGGGCATAAGATAAAGAGGGGTGCCAATGTTTGCAGAGGAAAGAAGAGAACAGATTCTATTATATCTTAAGAAGCATAAGCGGGCTGAGGTGAAAGAGCTTATCGAAGAGTTTCAGGTCACCGGGGCGACCCTGCGGGCTGATCTGCGGGCGATGGAAGAAGAGGGTTCCATTGTCCGAACCCATGGGGGCGCGCTGCTCAAAGAAGATGTTTTGCAGAAAGAAGAATTCTTATCACTCAGAAGAGGGCACGAAGAAGAAAAGAAAGCCATTGCCAGAATCGCCAGAGCTTATGTGCAGGAGGGAGACGCGGTTATCTTGGACAGCGGAAGCACCACACTGGAGCTTGCACTGCTGTTAAAAGACGCGAAAAACATCAAAGTTATTACCAACGATCTTCAGATTGCGTTGGAACTACAGGAAAATCCGTGGATTGAACTCTATATTGTCGGGGGGAAAGTGAGAAATAATTTTCGCCTGACTCAGGGAGCTATCGGCACTGACTTTATTAAAAGTATTGCAGTCAATAAAGTATTTCTGTCTCCCAATGCCCTGTCGGTTTTCGGCGGAGCGACCACGAGCAATGAAGAGATGAAAGTGATCAAGCGGGCCATGATGGAAGCGGCAGGCGAGATTTACATGCTCTGTGACAGCTCAAAGATAGGACAGAGAGCTTTCTGCAGGTTTGCCAGACTGAGCGAATTTAAACTGATGCTCACAGATTCCGGAATTTCCAAATTAGACAAAAACGCAATAGAAGAACAGGGACTTGAAGTAAAGATATGCAAATGAGGGGGGAACGTTTGCATGGGAATGAAGGAGATGAATATATGAAAAACGCAGTACAAAGATTTGGAAAGTTTTTGAGCGCAATGGTCATGCCGAATATCGGCGCATTTATTGCATGGGGATTAATCACGGCCCTGTTTATTGAAAAGGGCTGGTTCCCGAACGCAAAACTTGCAACTATGGTCGATCCGATGCTGAAGTACATACTTCCGGTCCTGATCGGTTATCAGGGAGGTAAACTCGTAGCCGGAGACCGGGGCGGGGTCATCGCAGTCATCGCCATCCTGGGTGTGATCTGCGGAAGTGATGAGGTCATGTTCATGGGAGCAATGGCTATGGGTCCTTTTGCCGGATGGGTCATCAAGAAGTTTGACAAAGCGGCAGAGGGGCGTATTCCGGCCGGATTTGAAATGCTGGTCAACAATTTCTCTGTCGGTATCATCGGAATGATCCTGGCGATCATCGGATACTATCTGATCGGACCGGTTATGACAGCAATCCTCACCGTGCTCACGGCAGGAGTTGATTTCCTGATCGGACACAGCCTGCTGCCGCTGGTATCTGTATTCGTGGAACCTGCAAAGGTACTGTTCCTTAACAATGCTATCAACCATGGTATCTTTACTCCGATCGGAGGAGAGCAGGTACAGGCAGCCGGGAAATCAATCATGTACATGATCGAGGCGAACCCAGGCGCAGGCCTTGGAGTTCTGTCCGCATACTGGGCATTTTCCAAAGACAAAAGAACAAAGGATTCCGCACCGGGTGCGATCATCATCCACTTTTTTGGTGGAATCCATGAGATCTATTTCCCTTATGTACTGATGAATCCTGTTGTTATCATTGCATCCATCGCAGGTTCTGCCTGTGCAGTATTCTATTACTCTTTGTTTAACATCGGACTTACCGGACCGGCATCGCCTGGATCCATCATCGCCTTTTTAACAATGGCGCCGAAAGGATCAACGCTTGCCGTACTGCTCGGAGTTGTGATCGCTGCGGTTGTATCTTTCCTCGTAGCGGCCCCGATCATCAAGATGTCCAACGGAAAGAGCCTGGAAGAAGCCTCAGACAGTGTCCAGAATATGAAGGCTGCCAGCAAAGGTATTGCAAAAAAGGCAGGAGAGATCAAGAAGATCGTATTCGCCTGCGACGCAGGTATGGGTTCCAGTGCCATGGGAGCAACCAAATTCAGAAACAGGATTAAGCCGCTTGGGCTTGGCATTACAGTGATTAACTCCTCTGTTGATACGGTGCCTGCCGATACGGATGTGGGTGTATGTCAGGAGGTTTTAGCAGACCGTGCGGCCAAAAGTGCGCCAAATGCACAGCTGGTAACGATCAAGAACTTTCTCCAGGATGAAGCCATTGACGGTTTGTACAATAAGCTGGCCCAGGGCCGGGAAGAAGGAGCTGTCTCTGTAAAAGAACAGACAGAACAGGCGCCTTCAGAGACAGAGGCAAAACCGATGGTCATGGTGAAGGAAGGGATTAAGCTCGGACAAAAGAGTGTTTCCAAAGAAGAAGCCATAGCGGCAGCAGGAAACTTACTTTATGAGCTGGGTTATGTAGAAAAAGAATATATTGAAGCCATGCAGGAGAGAGAACGCACAGTCACCACCTATCTTGGTATGGGAGTTGCGATCCCTCACGGAACCGGAGACGCGAAAAATAAAGTCAAGAAAACCGGTATTGTCCTTGTCCAGTATCCGGACGGTGTGGATTTCGGTGACGAAAAAGCTTACCTAGTGTTCGGAATCGCAGGAATCGGCAATGAACATCTGAAACTGCTTGGAAAGATCACACAGGTGATCGACAGTCAGGATAATCTTGACAAATTACAAACAGCGGGCAATGTCCAGGATGTTTTGGATATGCTGAAATAAAATGAAAATGAGAGCTTTTGCAGGGCAGGCCGGAGTAAGGACTGTCTTGCAGAAGCTTTTGTTTTGAGAAATACTTAACATATGACAAATAATGGTGTGGTATAAAAAAGTTGACAGTTTATTCTCAAGGATTTCATAATAAAACCAAGAGAATAAGG
>OBZD01000943.1_pt1 | contig 11233 bp, 9 predicted proteins | sample 1501551 | NCBI WGS metagenome assembly OBZD01 (sample SAMEA2580221, study PRJEB22360) | human gut metagenome | biome: human gut; feature: human-associated habitat; material: faeces | place: Denmark | collected 2008/2010 | reverse complement strand
TGTGCTCTTCCGATCTATTTATTATGCAAAAGGGAGGAAGAAAAAATGATGAATTATCAAAAGTATAAGAGATTTGAACCAATCAACTTTAAAGAACGTACTTGGCCGGATAAACAAATTGAAAAAGCGCCTACTTGGGTCTCTGTAGATTTACGTGATGGCAATCAGGCGTTGATTACCCCTATGAAAATCGAAGAAAAAGTCGAAATGTTTCAACTTTTAGTTGATATGGGGTTTAAAGAAATAGAAGTTGGTTTTCCTTCTTCTAGTCAAATTGAATATGATTTTTTAAGAATTTTGATTGATGAAAATTTAATTCCTGATGATGTGACTGTTCAAGTTCTAACTCAAGCACGTGAACATTTAATTAGAAAGACTTTTGAATCATTAAAAGGATTAAAGAGAGCAATCGTTCATGTTTATAATTCAACTTCAGTATTACAACGTGATGTCGTCTTTAATCGAAGTAAAGAAGAAATTAAACAGATTGCAGTTGATGGTGTTAAATTAGTCAAAGAATTAAGTAGAGAATTTGATGGGGAAGTAATTCTTGAATATTCACCAGAAAGTTTTACTGGAACTGAACTGGAATATGCCTTAGAAGTTTGTGAAGCGGTGATGGATGAATGGGGCGCTACTAAAGATAATAAAGTAATTATCAATTTACCGTCAACAGTAGAAATGGCAACACCTAATGTGTATGCTGATCAAATTGAATGGATGTGTACTCACTTTAGTGATCGTGATCGTGTCATTGTATCGTTGCATACTCACAATGATCGTGGTTGTGGTGTAGCGGCTACTGAATTAGGAATTATGGCAGGAGCTGATCGTGTTGAAGGAACACTATTTGGTAATGGTGAAAGAACAGGAAATCTTGATATTGTCGTAGTAGCCTTAAATATGTTTACCCAAGGAATTGATCCAAAACTAGATATGAGCAATATCAATAATATAAAACATGTTTATGAAAAAGTAACGAAAATGGAAATCCCACCTCGTCAACCATATGTAGGAAAGTTAGTGTTTACCGCATTTTCAGGTAGTCACCAAGATGCAATTAATAAAGGAACTCATGCAATGCATGAACGTGACAGTCAAATTTGGGAAATACCTTATTTGCCGATTGATCCTAGTGATCTAGGCCGCCAATATGAACCGATTGTGCGTATTAATTCACAATCTGGTAAAGGTGGTGTAGCATATGTAATGGAAAGTATGTATGGTTTCCATTTACCAAAAGGATTACAAGTAGATTTTGCTAAAGTAATTCAAGATATAAGTGAAGAAGAAGGAGAAGTTTCTCCAGAAAGAGTCTACGATACATTCATTGAAGAATATGTAGATATTGATGAACCTTATCGCTTTATTAAACAAAAGCTGATTGATATAAGTGAAGATGATAGTGAGTTTGAACGTCGTGCTGAGATTACGATTGAGGCGCATGGTGAAGTTACAACTTTAACAGGATATGGTAATGGACCAATCGATGCTGTTAAAAATGCTTTAAACTCACTTCCAGAAATGCATTCACACTTATTAGATTATAGTGAACATGCATTAACTTCAGGATCAAGCTCAAAAGCAGCGGCTTATGTTTATTTAAGAGCTAAGGGAAGTGCTAGACAAGAATACGGAGTGGGGATTCATCCAAATATTACAACTGCAACTGTAAAAGCGATAATATCTGGAATGAATCGTCTGTATAAGACGCTAAAATAAGTGGAAAGGAGCCGAACATGAATCGTTTAGTATTATCGTTATTAGTGGAAAATAACCCAGGTGTATTAAGCAGAGTGGCTGGTTTATTTAGTCGTCGTGGTTATGGAATTGAAAGTTTAAGCGTTGGCAAGACCAATGAACCTAATGTTTCACGCATGACGGTTGTGGCTGTTGGTGATGAATTGATTTTAAATCAAATTGAAAAACAGTTAGGTAAACTAGTCGAAGTAATTGAAATTTTCCCATTGAAACCGGAAGAATCGGTATACCGGGAATTAGTTTTAGTTAAAGTTGAGGCTGATGAAAAACAACGTTCGTCACTTGTTTCCATTGCCGATATCTTTAGAGCACGGATTATTGATGTTGCACCAGCATCATTAGTAATCGAGGTAACAGGAGATCAGTCAAAGATTGATGGACTGCTTGCCATGTTAGAAGGTTTCAATGTTGTTGAGATGGTTAGAACCGGATTATCTGGTATCAAACGTGGTCTTGGCGAAATTGATATAGAAAGTCATAACAAATAGAAATAGGGGGATTAGAAAAAATGGCTAAAATTTTTTATGAATCAGATTGTGATTTATCTTTATTAGACGGTAAAACTGTTGCCGTGATCGGGTATGGTTCTCAAGGACATGCTCATGCATTAAATATGAAAGAATCAGGAGTAAACGTAATTATCGGTTTATATGAAGGTTCTAAATCTTGGAAAAAAGCTGAAGAACAAGGTTTTGAAGTTTATACTTCTGCTGAAGCAGCTAAAAAAGCTGACATCATCATGATTTTGATCAATGATGAATTACAAGCTAAATTATACAAAGAATCAATTGAACCAAACTTAGAAGAAGGAAATATGTTAATGTTTGCTCATGGTTTCAATATTCATTTTGGACAAATCGTACCACCTAAGAATGTTGATGTAACTATGGTTGCACCAAAAGGACCTGGACATACAGTACGTAGTGAGTACCAAGTTGGTAAAGGTGTACCTTGCTTAGTCGCTGTTGAACAAGATGCTACTGGTCGTGCTCAAGATGTTGCTTTAGCATATGCTTTAGCTATCGGTGGAGCAAGAGCTGGAGTTCTTGAAACTGATTTTAGAACAGAAACAGAAACTGATTTATTTGGTGAACAAGCAGTATTATGTGGTGGAGTTTGTGCTTTAATGCAAGCTGGTTTTGAAACATTAGTTGAAGCTGGGTATGATCCAAGAAATGCTTATTTCGAATGTATCCATGAAATGAAATTAATCGTTGATTTAATTTACCAATCAGGTTTTGCAGGAATGAGATATTCAATTTCAAATACTGCTGAATATGGTGATTATATTACAGGACCAAAAATTATCACAGAAGATACTAAAAAAGCAATGAAAAAGGTATTACAAGATATTCAAGATGGTACATTTGCTAAAGACTTCTTATTAGATATGTCTGAAGCTGGTGGACAAGCTCATTTCAAAGCAATGAGAAAATTAGCAAGCGAACATATTTCTGAAAAAACTGGGGAAGATGTAAGAAAATTATACGCTTGGTCTGATGAAGATAAATTAATCAATAACTAATTTATTATAACAACACACTTTTGTGTGTTGTAATTAAGGAGTAATTTCTTACTCCCTAATTACAACCTACAAAGGTAAAGATAAGGGGGAATATAAAAGTGGCAATGACAATGACACAAAAAATATTAGCAAAACATGCAGGATTAGACGCAGTTGTGGCGGGGCAGCTAATCGAAGCAAAACTTGATGTTGTAATGGCTAACGACATCACAGGACCGATGGCATTACCAATTTTTCATCAAATGGCTGACAAAGTCTTTGATAGAGATAAGGTGATTTTAGTTCCTGATCATTTTACACCAAATAAAGATATTAAGTCGGCTGAAAACTCTAAAGCAATTTTAGATTTTTCAAATGATCAATGTTTAACTCATCATATGGAACAAGGTAAATGTGGGGTTGAACATGCAATTTTACCAGAAAAAGGAATTGTTGTCGCTGGTGAATGTATCATTGGGGCTGATTCACATACATGTACTTATGGCGCTTTAGGAGCTTTTTCAACTGGTGTTGGAACTACTGATATTGCAACAGGAATGGCAACTGGTGAATTATGGTTTAAAGTGCCTAGTGCAATCAAATTTGTCTTAACCGGAAAGCCTAGTCAATTTGTTAGTGGTAAAGATATTATTTTGGATATTATTACTCGTATTGGAGTTGATGGGGCCCGTTATAAAAGTATGGAATTTGTTGGTGAAGGAATTCAACACTTAACAATGGATGATCGTTTTACGATTTGTAATATGGCAATTGAAGCTGGGGCTAAAAACGGGATTTTTCCTGTTGATGAGCAAACGATTGCTTATATGGAAAAACACTCAGTGAAAGAATATGCTGTCTATGAAGCTGATGAGGATGCTGAATATGATGAAGTGATTGAAATAGATTTAGGTAAAGTTAGACCAACAGTAGCTTTCCCACATTTACCAGGGAATGGGCATACGATTGATGAAATTGAAGCAATGGATAAGATTATGATCGATCAAGTCGTAATTGGTTCATGTACGAATGGGCGTTTGTCTGATTTACGTAAAGCGGCAGCAATCCTTAAGGGAAAACAAGTAGCTAAAAATGTTCGTGTAATGGTTGTTCCAGCGACTCAGAAAATCTTTGTTCAATGTATTCATGAAGGTTTAGCAGAAATTTTTGTTGAAGCTGGATGTGCATTTAATACCCCAAGCTGTGGACCTTGTATGGGTGGACATATGGGAGTTATGGCTAAAGGTGAAAAGTGTGTTTCTACAACTAACCGCAATTTTGTTGGTCGAATGGGCGACACAGAAGCGTTAATTTACTTAGCTTCTCCAGAAGTAGCAGCCGCAAGTGCAATTGCGGGATATATTGCAAATCCTGAAAAAGTAGGTGAAGAATAATGAAAATATATAAATATGGTGATAATGTTGATACGGATGTAATTATTCCAGCACGTTATTTAAATTCATTTGATGCTAAAGAATTAGCTAGTCATGCGATGGTGGATATTGATCCTGATTTTGCTAAAACGGTTGAATCAGGTGATATTATTGTTGCTGGAAAAAATTTTGGTTGCGGTTCTTCAAGAGAACATGCTCCTCTATGTTTAAAAACAGCAGGAACTAAATGCGTCATTGCAGAAAGTTTTGCTCGTATTTTCTATCGTAATTCAATTAATATTGGATTTCCAATCATGGAATGTCCAGAAGCAGTAGCAGGAATTAATCAAGGTGATGAAGTTACAGTAGATTTTACCACTGGTTTAATTACTAATATTACAAAAGGTGAAACTTATCAAAGTCAACCTTTCCCAGAGTTCTTACAAAAGATGATTGAATTAGATGGTTTAGTCAACTATGTTAATAGTAAAAAGGGGTAAGGATAATGGAAAAAAATATTGCTGTAATAAAAGGTGATGGAATCGGACCGGAAATTGTAACTGAAGCGATGAAAGTTTTAGATGCTATCGCTGATAAATATAATCATAAATTTAATTATACTCAAATTTTAATGGGTGGTGCTTCAATTGATGTTCATGGCGTTCCTCTAACTGATGAGGCGTTGGCGATTGCTAAAAATAGTGATAGTGTTTTACTTGGGTCAATTGGTGGTGATACCACAACATCACCTTGGTATAAATTAGAACCTAATCTTCGTCCTGAAGCGGGGTTATTGAAAATTCGTAAAGAGGATTGTTTGCTAATTTAAGACCGGCGGTCTTATATGATGAATTAAAGGGTGCTTGTCCTTTGAAGGAAGAATTAACTGAGGGTGGGTTTGACATGATGATCATGCGTGAACTTACCGGTGGGTTATATTTTGGTGAACGTTCAACGAAAGAAGAAAATGGTGAATTAGTGGCTCGAGATGCAATGAGTTATAGTGAGACTGAAATTAGAAGAATTGCTAAAAGAGCGTTTGATATTGCTATGAAACGTAATAAAAAAGTCACGAGTGTTGATAAAGCTAATGTTATTGATACTTCAAGATTATGGCGTAAAGTTGTAAGTGAAGTTGCAAAAGATTATCCTGAAGTTGTGCTGGAGCATATGTTAGTTGATAACTGTGCAATGCAACTGGTAAAGGATCCAAAACAATTTGATGTTATTTTGACGGAGAATATGTTTGGGGATATTCTAAGTGATGAAGCTAGTATGGTAACAGGTTCGATTGGGATGCTGGCAAGTGCATCACTACGTGTTGATAAATTTGGAATGTACGAACCAAGTCATGGTAGTGCGCCTGATATTGCTGGTAAAAATATTGCTAATCCAATTGCTACTATTTTATCAGCTGCAATGATGCTTCGTTATTCGTTTGATCTAGATGATGAAGCGAAAGTGATTGAAAATGCAATTGAAAAAGTATTACAACAAGGATATCGAACAAGTGATATCATGTCAAATAATAAAACTTTAGTAGGAACTAAAGAAATGGGTGACTTAATTGTTGCAAATTTATAAGGGGGATAGAAAATGAAAAGTGATAATGTAAAAAAAGGGATGCAGCAGGCACCACATCGATCATTATTTAATGCTTTAGGTTTAACTGAAGAAGAGATGGATAAACCGTTAATTGGAATTGTTAGTTCATATAATGAAATTGTCCCTGGACATATGAATCTTGATAAAATCGTTGAAGCAGTAAAAATGGGAGTAGCCCTAGCGGGTGGAGTACCTAGAGAATTCCCGGCTATTGCGGTATGTGATGGAATTGCTATGGGACATATTGGAATGAAGTATTCGTTAGTAACTAGAGATTTAATTGCTGATAGTACTGAAGCAATGGCTTTAGCTCATCAATTTGATGCTTTAGTTATGGTACCCAACTGCGATAAAAATGTACCAGGATTATTGATGGCGGCTGCAAGGATCAATATACCAACTATCTTTGTTTCTGGGGGACCAATGTTAGCTGGACGCGTACATGGTAAAAAAACTAGTTTATCATCAATGTTTGAAGCGGTAGGAAGCTATAGTGCAGGTAAAATTGATGAGGAAGAAGTTCGTTATTATGAAAATCATGCTTGTCCAACATGTGGTTCATGTTCTGGGATGTATACGGCTAATTCAATGAACTGTCTGACTGAAGTGTTAGGAATGGGGCTTCGTGGGAATGGGACTATTCCTGCTGTCTATTCTGAAAGAATTAAATTAGCTAAACATGCGGGAATGCAAATTATGGAATTGTTAAAGAAAGACATTCGTCCTCGTGATATTATCACTAAAGAATCAATGATGAATGCTTTAACGATGGATATGGCGTTGGGATGTTCAACTAATTCAATGTTACATTTGCCAGCTATTGCTCATGAAATTGGTTTTGATTTCAATATAAAGTTTGCTAATGAAATAAGTGAAAAAACACCTAATCTTTGCCATTTGGCGCCAGCTGGACCTACTTATATGGAAGACTTGAACGAAGCAGGCGGTATTTATGCAGTAATGAAAGAAATCAGTAAATTAAATTTATTGAATCTTGATTGTATGACTGTTACTGGTAAAACAGTAGGTGAAAATATTAAAGATGCAGTTAACTTTGATCCTGAAGTAATTCGAACAATTGAAAATCCATATAGTAAAACAGGCGGATTAGCTGTTTTATCGGGAAATTTAGCGCCTGATGGTAGTGTAGTAAAACGCTCAGCAGTTGTGCCGGAAATGATGGAACATAGTGGTCCTGCAAGGGTCTTTGATTGTGAAGAAGATGCGATTGAAGCAATTAAAGGTGGTAAGATCGTAGCGGGAGACGTTGTTGTGATTCGTTACGAAGGACCTAAGGGTGGGCCTGGAATGCGCGAAATGTTGAATCCAACCTCTGCAATTGCCGGAATGGGCTTAGGATCAACAGTAGCCTTAATTACTGATGGTCGATTCTCAGGGGCATCTCGTGGAGCTTCGATTGGACATGTTTCACCTGAAGCGGCAGTAGGTGGACCGATTGCTTTAGTTGAAGAAGGCGATATTATAGAAATTAATATTCCTGAATATAAAATCAATTTAAAAATTTCTGATGAAGAAATGGCAAAACGTAAAGCTAAATGGCAGCCAAGAGAACCAAAAGTAACGACTGGTTACCTAGCGAGATATGCGGCAATGGTAACTTCAGGTGATCGTGGTGCTATTTTAGAAGTACAAAAAAATAAGTAGAGGGAGGTATTTAAATGTTATTAACAGGTTCCCAAATTGTTGCTGAATGTTTAATTGAACAAGGTGTTGATACAGTGTTTGGTTATCCAGGTGGAACAATTCTAAATATTTATGATGCTTTATACCAATATCAAGATAAGATTCATCATATCTTAACATCTCACGAACAAGGTGCGGCCCATGCTGCTGACGGCTATGCGCGCTCAACAGGAAAGGTTGGAGTGTGTATGGCGACTTCTGGGCCGGGAGCTACGAATCTGGTTACAGGGATTGCTACGGCTTACATGGATTCAACGCCATTAGTTGCAATTACTGCTAATGTTGCAGTATCGCTGCTTGGGCGTGACAGCTTCCAAGAAATTGATATCGCTGGAGTTACTATGCCAATTACTAAACATAATTTTATTGTTAAAGATATTAAAGATTTGGCACCAACGATCCGTAAAGCCTTTCATATTGCGAGCGAAGGTCGTCCTGGGCCGGTATTAGTGGATATAACTAAGGATGTTACAGCGGCTAAATTTGATTTTGAGCCAATTGTTCCAGAAGTGATCGAACCACGTAAATATACTTATGGTGCTCAAGAATTAGATCAAGCTATCAAGATGATTGAAGCAAGTGAAAAACCATTTATTTTTGTTGGTGGTGGGGCAATCGCTAGTGATGCGGCCAGCGAATTGAAAGAATTTGCAGAAAAAATTGATGCTCCTGTTACGGATTCTTTAATGGGTAAAGGCGCATATGATAATACCCGTCCTCGTTATACTGGAATGTTAGGGATGCATGGAACAAAAGCCTCAAATTTTGGGGTTAGTCAATGTGATTTATTGATTGTTGTAGGGGCCCGGTTCTCTGATCGAGTTACTGGAGATACAAATCGTTTTGCTAAAGATGCAAAGATTATTCATATTGATGTTGATGCTGCTGAAATTAATAAAAATGTTGTTGTTGATTTAGGGATCGTTGGTGATGCTAAAAATGTACTTAAAGAACTTAATGAAAAATTAACACGTCAAAATCATCCTCAATGGTTAAAAGAAATTCGTGATTTAAAAGAACGTTATCCTTTAAGTTATGATGATGAAGGTTTAACAGGTCCTTATGTAATTGAACAAATTGATTATCTCACTAATAGTGAAGCAATAATTTGTACTGATGTTGGACAACATCAAATGTGGGCGGCTCAATACTTTAATTATCGTCGCCCTCGTCAATTTATTTCTTCAGGTGGTGCTGGAACCATGGGATTTGGTTTAGGAGCAGCAATGGGAGCAAAATTAGCTAATCCCCACCAAACTGTCTTTAATATTGCTGGAGACGGATGTTTTAGAATTTAAATGAATTAGCAACTCTAAGCCGTTATAATATTCCAGTAATTCAAGTCGTTATGAATAATCAAGTTTTAGGAATGGTTCGTCAATGGCAAACATTGTTCTATGGACAACGTTATTCCAACACAATTCTCGAAGATAAAGTTGATTTTTGTAAAGTTGCTGAAGGTTTAGGTTGTAAAGCAATTAAAGTTACAACTAAAGAAGAAATTGCTTCAGCAATCAAAATTGCAATGGAGCATGACGGTCCTGTAGTGATTGAATGTATGATTGGTAAAGATGATAAAGTATTCCCGATGGTTGCTCCAGGTGGTGCAATTGCGGAAGCTTTTGACGATACTGATTTAAAGAATAAACAATAGGTAGTAATTTTTAATTACTATCTTTTTGTTTTTTAAAAGTATTTATTATAATATGCATTGAAAATCTAAATATCAAGTGTAATAATTGAAATATAGGATAAGGTTATAAGGAGGCAAGACAATGCAAAACGTATACAAATGTGTCTATGATTATGATGATCAGCAAATTGACAGGTTAACAAAAAACGGTAGTAGTATTCTTGGATTGTTCAAGGTGATTGTGGAGAATGAGCGTTTTGTATTAATGCCGGTTAATCATCTAAATGCTAAAGATAGGAGCGTTTATTTTAATGAGATTGAAAAAGTAAAGATGACTTTATCCACAGGTGCAGCAACACGAATCACTATTAATCGTGCGACAATTTATCAAATTGATTTAAATATTTATTTTCATGATGGTTCATTATTTACTTTAGAATTTAGAAGTTTTCGAGGGGTTGTATCATTGATAAAGAAATTTGCAGAATTACATATCTATGTATATGATCCGATGAATTTATTGGAGATTATTTCAATGGATGATCGTTGGGCGATTGAAAAATATTTTGCAACTAACCTTGAGAAAATTAAAAAACAATTTCAAGTTGAAGAAATGCGTAAAAAAGATCGCTATGTTAAAGCGTAATGAGGAAAAGGGGGAATATAAATGAATGTAGTGTTAACGGGTGATAATACAAATATTACACCATACATAGTAATTATGGTAATTGCTATCGTTGTTATCGCAGGAGTGTTGATTTATCGCAAAAAGAAACAAAAATAAAAAAAGAAACCGCTAGCGATAAGCGGTTTCTAAAGCTTTTTTCAAGACTTTAGGATCTTTATTATATGGTGTGACCTTACAGATTGGTTTATTGATTCCTAGTAATGTATAAACTGCAATTCTTGCGGCTCTTACAGAATATTCTTCGGTAAAGACCATATCCTCAGGGATTTCTACAAATTGAGAAATCATCGCAAAGTTAGTAGATCCTTTGGGAACAACATGAGGTCGATCGCTCATTTTTCGAGGTTGGAACTGGGCATCTACATATGGCATCATACATGGAATGACATTGATGATGTCTTTTTTAATTTCCTCTTTACGATCAATTAAATGAAGATGATATAGTAATTCATCAAAAATTTCTTCTCCAGTACAATCTTTCATTGGTTTTTTAATATAGTCGCCTAAACGATCAGTGTATAAGCCGTAAGCCCAAAAAATTGTAGTGTTAGCATCTTGTGCTTTGAAATGCGGTTGGGCTGCAACGACCATCGACATTAGCCATGATGAGTCTTTAAAGGTCATTAAAGCACCACTACCAGGGATGTTAGTTGAGAATTCCTCAATTATTTTAAGGAATTTATTTCCTTTAAATGTCACAGTAATACTCTCCCAGTTTGTTTCTTTAATGTTACCAAAGAATGGCTCAGGATTACCGAGGTTTGGTTTCTTTTGGGCAACCTTATACCAGAGTTCGCCAGAAATTGGTTTTTCAACAGGTTTAGGAGCAGGAGTTTTGTAATCTCCTAAGGTAGCACTGTCAGTCATACATGCATTAGTCATAATACAAATGTCATTATCATTGAGAATGATTTTTTCATCTTTGCCATCTTTATTTAAGTAAAGCGCTTTAACAGTAATAGTAT
>OBZD01000932.1_pt1 | contig 11319 bp, 10 predicted proteins | sample 1501551 | NCBI WGS metagenome assembly OBZD01 (sample SAMEA2580221, study PRJEB22360) | human gut metagenome | biome: human gut; feature: human-associated habitat; material: faeces | place: Denmark | collected 2008/2010 | reverse complement strand
CCGACGCCCGGCTCACCGATGAGGCAGGGGTTGTTCTTCTGGCGGCGGCTCAAGATCTGGATGGTGCGGTAGATCTCGCGGTCGCGGCCCACGATGTCGTCGAGCTTGCCCTCCCGGGCTTTGCGGGTCAGGTTCTCGCAGTAGGTGTCGAGGAATTTGCGGCGGGGCGGCTTCTTGCCGTTCTTCTGGGCCTTTTTGCTGTTTCCGGCGTCGCCCTCCGCCTTGACGCCCAGCGGGAAGGTAGCGCTGGAGCCGGGGACAAGGTCGTCGTCCCCTTCGTTCTCCTCGCCGCCCATGGGCTGGCCCATATTCATCATGAGGGAGAGGGGGTTCGCGTCCCCCATCTCATCCATCATGCTCTCCATCCGGTTTTCCATGTTATCCATGTCCTCGTCGGACATACCGAACTGCTTCATCAGGTCTTCCACCGGCTTGATGTGCAGCTCACGCGCACAGTGCAGGCAAAAGCCCTCATTTTTCATCTGGCCGTTCTCCATCCGCTGGACGAAGATGATGGCCGGACGTTTCTGACAGCGATTGCAGACCATATAGGTTCCTCCTAAAGCTCCCTTTTACAGGAAGGGGTTGAACAGATTGAATGCTTTATAGTAAAGGCTGCTGCTCATGACCGTATCGTTCAGGACGGTCAGATTGCCGCCGGTGATGACGATGATGGCCCACACCACGCACAGCACAAGGTAGATGTCCATCGTGCTGGCGATGCAGCCGGTGAGCCAGCCCAGCCAGCGGTTGACGGTGCCGATGACCGGCAGCCGGTTGACAAGGCCCAGCACGGTGACCAGCATACTCACCAGCATCCGCAGCAGGGCAAAGGCCACGAAAAAGAGCACGACCGAGATGACCGGCGTGAGCAGCGGAGCCAGCACCTTCTGGACGATGGCGTCCGCCAGCACCACGGCGTTGTCGCTGAGCACAGCCGAAATGGAGCGCTCGCAGGTCTCCACGATGGAGGCGCGGAAGCCCTCGGGCAGAAAGCCCGCGTACTTGTCCGCGATGCCGGTCAGGTCCACGACCCCTCCGGCCGAGATGCTCTCGGCGATCTGGGTACGGAAGCTCCCGGCCAGAAAGCGCTGGAACACCTCGGCAGCGGCCCAGCCCGAAAAGACCCGGGCGCCCACGAGGCTGAAGACATTCCCGCCCAGCTGGACACTGGCTGCGAGAAAGCCCTTGCGGGCATAGCGCACAGCCAGAAGCAGCCAGACCACGGTACATACTATATCAAAAAGAAATGACGGATTCTTGAACATATCTTGTTTTCCTTATTATGTATTGCTTTGAGCGTTATTTTCTGCCGCGGGCGGGGTCAATCCCTGCACCGTATTGCCGCAGAAGACCAGCAGCTGCCTGCGGTCGGCCAGCAGACCCTGCGGGCGGGCCGAAAGGCTCTGGGTCCACTGGGAGGTGCCGTCGGTGGAAAGGCACTCCACGCCGTTGTCGGTGAGCAGATAGAACTGCGCACCGGAGCGGACGATGCGGTTGGACGCCTGCACCTGCGTGGTGTTCTCGACGCCGAGGTCACGGCCCAGCATCACGGCCTGACAGAGCTGGCCGGAGGCCAGCAGAAGGGCAGTATTGCCCGAAGCGTCCACCGAGATGTCGCGGAGGGTCTGCCCGGTAAAGTCATAGGCTGCCCGCTCGCCGCCCGATGCGTTGTAGAGGACAGCGCGGCTGTCGCAGACGGCCAGGATGCTCTGGGAACCGGTCCAGCTCAGCCACTGAGCCGCGCCGCTTCCGCTGCCCACCAGCAGGGGGTCGCCCTGCGCCAGGGTGACGACATAGAAATTCGTGACCATCTGGCCGCCGTTCACCGTCACCGCCGCCACTGCCAGCCGCCGCCCATCCGGCGAAAAGGCCAGCCGCAGCGGGGTGCCGTCGGCGATGGTGAGGCTCCAGCTCAGCAGCTGCTCCATTGCGGACGAGTAGACCCGAATCTGGGCCGCACTGCCGGGGTCCTCTGTGACGACGGCCAGCGTGCCGTTGTCGGCCATGGCACAGAGGGTGATGCTGCTCTCCATCGTCTTGGTGTAGAGATTCTGGGTTCGGCTCTCCACCCGCAGCTCATTGCCCGAGCGGTTGTAGAGCACAAAGCGGTTCTTGCCCACAGCCAGTGCAGGGCGGGCGTAGCCGCTCTGGATGGAGTTGAGCCGGGTGCCGGTGCGGGACCAGACCACGCACCCTTCCTCGCCCAGCTCCACAAAGCTGCTGTTCATGGCGGCAAGCTGTTTCACCTCCATGACGCCGGTCTGCTGGGGCCAGCCCGTGCCGGGGAAGAGCAGGATGCGGGCGGTATCGGCCCAGTCCTTGGCCATGGCAACAGAGCTGCCCACGATGCCGGTGGTGAACAGCACCACCAGCGTCAGCGCCACGACGATGAGTGCCGTGCGGCGGATGCGCCGGTTCCGCACCCGCTCGCGGGCCTGCTCGAGGTATTCGACCCGTCCCGCCGAAAGCGTCCGACACAGGCCGGGGGCCGCGCTGTCTTTTTCTCATACTCTCCTGTCCCTTCGTGCAATGACAGTGCTCCCAAAGGGGCGTTTTCCCTCCGGGAGCATCGGTCGTATTTGCGTTATTCTATGGGCGTGTCGTAGTCCACGCTCTTGAGGAAAAGCCCCTTCGCCGCCAGCGTCGGCCCGGCGTTTTTGCGCTCGCGGCTGGCGAGGATGCCCGGCACGGCCTCAGGGCTGGACGCGAAAAAGACAGGAGGCGCACGTTGTTGGGGAGGTAGCCGTCCGCCGTCACCGTGATGTCGATGTCGTCGCCCCGGCGCTGGACGTCACAGGCCGTGATGGTGCGCACGGTGTCGCCGTGAGCCGCGGCCGAGCTGCCCGAGGCGCAGAGGGCGAGGAAATCGTGCTTTCCCACAAAATACTGCGCCGCCTGCTGCATCCTGTCCGCGTCCAGCCGCCCCGGCACTCTGGTGTAATACCGCGCGGCAAAGGGCGAGTCGATCGGGCTGTTGTGGATGCGGTAGAGATAGGTCTTGGTGTGGGCCGCATAGCGGGCGTGGAAATCGTCCGGCACCACCCGCGCTTCCAGCGCCCGGATGTCCGGGGGCAGGTGCTGGTTCAGCGCCAGCGGCAGCTTTGCCGCCGGGATGCGGGTGTCGGCGTGGAAGTTGAGCATGAAGCCCAGCGCGTGGACGCCGGCGTCGGTGCGGCTGCAGCCCTTGATGTCGGGCCGACAGCCCAGCACCGCCTCCAGAGCGTCCTGAAACACAGCAGCTACGCTCCGCCCGTTGGGCTGCACCTGAAACCCGCAGTAGTTCGTGCCGTCGTAGGATAGTTTTAAGAGATAATTCATTCTGGCTCTCCTCATAAAGGCTCTCCCTTTGGGAGAGCTGGCGCGAAGCGCCTGAGAGGGCAAGGATGCTGACAAAGATCCATACGCCCTGCGATAACATCGCTCTGCCAAAGGCTTCTGTCTATCGCTGCATAGCGGCACTTTCGCTCCTGGCTTGCCCTCTCCGTCATCGCAAGCGATGCCACCTCTCCCAAAGGGAGAGGCTTTGCTCTTTTTTAGAAATTCGGGAACATCAATCTCGAAGCGAGGATCACCGCAAAACACGCAATGCAGACTGCAAGGTCGATGTAATCCTGCTTTTCGCACCGCAGCACCTTGAGACGGGTGCGTCCGTCGCCGCCGCGATAGCAGCGGCACTCCATGGCCATGGCCAGCTCGTCGGCGCGGCGGAAAGCCGAGATGAACAGCGGCACCAGCACCGGGACCAGCGCCTTGATGCGCTCGGTCATCTTGCCGTTGTCCAGCTGCGCACCACGGGCTTTCTGGGCGTTCATGATCTTGTCGGTCTCCTCGATGAGGGTAGGGATGAACCGCAGCGCGATGCTCATCATCATGGCCAGTTCATGCACCGGGAAGTGGAGCCTGCCAAGAGGCTTGAGCAGCTGCTCGATGGCGTCCGTCAGGACGATGGGACTGGTGGTGTAGGTCAAAAGGCTCGTGCCCGCGATGAGGGCCATGACGCGCACCGCCATCAGTACAGCATACCGGATGCCCTCCGCGTAAACGGTCAGAAATCCGAGCTTGAACACCGGGTCGCCCTCGCCCGAGACAAAGAAGAGGTTCAGCACCGCCGTAAAGACGATGATGGGGAAGATGGGCTTCAGGCTCTTGAGGATGAGCCTGAAGGGGATTTTCGCCACTGCGTACATCGCGGCGAGGAAGATCAGCGAAAGCGCAAGGCCCAGCGGATTGGACGCCGCAAAGAGCAGCACGATATACAGGATGGTCAGCACCAGCTTGAGCCGGGGGTCAAAACGATGGACGAGGCTGTTGCCGGGGAAGTGCTGGCCGATGGTAATATCTCTCAGCATCCGGCTGCCCCCCCTTTCTGTTCTTCATTCCGGGGTAAGACGAGGGTCTCCCCTGCATCCCGCCGGGCTTTTGCCGCCAGGATCATCTTGACGGCGTAGGGGATGGTGTAGACGTCCGCCGGGACGTCCACGCCCATCTCCCGCAGCTTGAGGAAGATCTTCGTCACCTGCGGCACGGAGAGGCCCAGTTCCAGCAGCTCGGGAGCGCGGGCAAAGACCTTCTCCACCGTGTCGTACATGGCGATCTTCTTCCGGCTCATCACCAGCACCTTGTCGGCGTACTTGGCAATGTCCTCCATGCTGTGGGAGACCAGAAGCACCGTGGTTCCGGTCTTTTTGTGGTAGTCCTTCACCTCGGACAGGATCTCATCCCGTCCCTCGGGGTCGAGGCCGGCCGCAGGCTCGTCCAGAACGAGGATACGGGGCTTCATGGCCATAACGCCCGCCACGGCCACGCGGCGCTTCTGTCCGCCGGACAGCTCAAAGGGACTGCGCTCCAACAGCGCCTCATCGAGGCCGACGAATTCTGCCGCCTCGTGGACGCGCTTATCGACCTCCGCCTCGTCGAGGCCCATATTCTTCGGGCCGAAGGCGATGTCCTTATAGCAGGTCTCCTCAAAGAGCTGGTACTCCGGGTACTGGAACACCAGACCCGTCAGGAAACGGAAATCCCGGATCTTTTCCGGCTCGGCCCAGAGGTCGCGGCCATCAATGATGATCTTGCCGCTGGTGGGTTTGTTCAGACCGTTCATGTGGGTGATGAGGGTGCTCTTGCCGGAGCCGGTGGCTCCGATGATGCCCACGAAATCGCCCTCTTCCACCTCAAAGCTCACGTCGTCCAGCGCGGTGACTGCGTTCGGCATACCGGGGTTATAGACATAGCTCAGGTGTTCTACTTTGATAATGCTTGCCATGTTTCCGTCCCCCCTTACTTCAGCAGCTCATACAGAGCCTGTGCGCACTCGCCGGTGTCGATGATGCCTTCGGGCATGGGGATGCCGGCCTTGACCAGCTCATCCCGCAGCTCTGCGGCCTGCGGCACGTCGAGGCGGAGAGAACGGACTTTTTCGGTCTGGCTGAACACCTCTTTCGGGGTGCCTTCCATCACCACATTGCCCTGGCTCATCACCAGAACACGGTCGGCCTGCGCGGCCTCTTCCATGTAGTGGGTGATGGACACAACGGTGATGCCCAGATCCTTGTTGAGGTGGTGGATGGTCTGCATCACCTGCTCACGGCCGCGAGGGTCGAGCATGGCGGTGGCCTCGTCGAGGATGAGGCAGTCGGGGCGCATGGCGACGACGCCCGCAATGGCGACGCGCTGCTTCTGGCCGCCCGAGAGGTTGTGGGGTGCGCGCTCCCGGAACTCGTAGATGCCCGCCATCTTCATGGCGTCATCAACGCGGCGGCGCATCTCTTCCGGCGGAACACCGAGGTTTTCCAGCGCGAAAGCCACGTCTTCCTCTACCACCGTGGCGACGATCTGGTTGTCCGGGCTCTGGAACACCATGCCCACGGTCTGGCGGATGTCATAGAGCTTGTCATCATCGGCGGTGTCCATGCCCTCGACGTACACCTTGCCCTCCTCCGGCAGGAGGATGGCGTTGAAGTGCTTGGCAAGGGTGGATTTGCCGCAGCCGTTTGCGCCCAGCACGGCCACGAACTCGCCCCGCTTGACCTGCATGGAGACGCCGTTGAGCGCATAGCCGGGCTGCTCCGAGTCGTAGCGGAACTTTAAGTTTTCTGCTGTCAGTATCGTTTCACTCATTTGTTTTCTCTTTCTGGTGGTGCGCCCCTCTGAAAGGGGCTGTACCCCATTCTTTAAGATTCTTTGTTGAAGCTTTCTCGCTTCGTATAAGCCTCTCCCTTTGGGAGAGGTGGCACCGAAGGTGACGGAGAGGGCAAGGATGTCAGCATGGAAAGAACTGCTCAGCGATAACTTCCCTCTGACAAAGGCTGCTGATCATCGCTGTAAAGCAGCCCTTGAGTCACGGGCTTGCCCTCTCAGGCGCTCACGCGCCAGCTCTCCCAAGGGGAGAGCCTTTCAGGGTCATTCTTCCCAAATCGCCGTCGCGCCGCAGGGGACGACGCCGCCGGTGGCGGAGACGGGCAGGCCGATCTCGTCGCAGCTAGTCTTTCCGCCAAAGCGGGGGATCAGCGTCGTCTTGAGCATATACTCCATGACGGCGGGCGAAAGGCCGGTGGTGTAGCTGTTGACCGCAAAGAAGAGCGGCTTGTCGCTCAGCACCTCTTCGCACTGGCTGATGAGGTCGTAGATGCAGTCTTCCAGCTTCCAGATCTCGCCGCCGGGGCCGCGTCCATAACTCGGCGGGTCCATGATGATGCCGTCGTAGGTGTTGCCGCGGCGCTTCTCGCGGGCGACGAACTTGGCGCAGTCGTCCACCAGCCAGCGGATGGGCCGGTCGGCGAGGCCGCTGGCGGCGGCATTGTCCTTGCCCCATGCGACGATGCCCTTGGAGGCATCCACATGGCAGACGGCAGCGCCCGCCGCCGCACAGGCCCGCGTTGCACCGCCGGTGTAGCCGAAGAGGTTCAAAACTTTAATGGGCCGGCCTGCGGCGCGGATCTTCTTGGCGTACCAGGCCCAGTTGACGGCCTGCTCCGGGAAGACGCCGGTGTGCTTGAAGCCGGTGGGGCTGACGATGAGGGTCAGCTTATCCTCCCCTTCTCCGCAGGTGATCTTCCACTTTTCGGGCAGACGGCGGCGGTACTCCCACTCGCCGCCGCCCTGATTGGAACGGTGGTAAACGGCGTCCGCCTTGGCCCAGAGGGGGCTCTGCTGGGGCGTCTTCCACACCACCTGCGGGTCAGGCCGGACAAGCAGCGTCTCGCCCCAGCGTTCCAGCCGGTTGCCGTCGGTGGCATCCAGCAGCTCGTAGTCTTTCCATGTATCTGCAGGGCGCATATGCGTCCTCCTTCCTGCTTTTTATCTCTATCTTAACCTTCGATGATTCGCTCGTTGATTTTACCCACGATGCGCTTGGCGCACAGGTCGATGGCCTCGAGGTCCTGGCCCTCCACCATGACGCGGATCTTCGGCTCAGTTCCGGAGACGCGCACCAGCACACGGCCCATCTCCATCAGCTTCTGCTGCTCGTTCTCGATGAAGTCGGCCAGCACCTTGTCACCCTTGTAGGCGGCCTTCTGGGCGGCGTTGGCCACCACATTCACCAGCACCTGAGGGTACTGGGCGTAGATGCCGTTCAGCTCGCTCATCTTCTTGCCACTCTCGGCCAGCAGCTTGAGCAGCTTGCCGGCGGTCAGCTCACCGTCACCAGTGGTGGCGTGGTGGAGCAGGATGACGTGGCCGCTCTGCTCGCCGCCGATGGCGTAGCCGTTCTCCCGCATGTTCTCGAGAACATAGCGGTCGCCGACGGCGGTCTTCTCGGTGCGGATCCCCTGAGACTCCATAAACTTGATGAAGCCCAGGTTGGACATGACGGTGACGACCGCAGTATTGCCGTCCAGACAGCCCCTTTCCTTCATGTTCATGGCCAGCAGGGCGATGATCTTGTCGCCGTCGATCTCCTGACCCTTCTCGTCGCAGGCGAGGCAGCGGTCTGCGTCGCCGTCAAAGGCGATGCCGCAGTCAAAGCCGCCCTCGACGACGGCCTTTTCCAGATTGTCCAGATGGGTGCTGCCCACACCGGCGTTGATGTTCTTGCCGTCAGGCTCCACGCCGATAAAGGTACACTTTGCGCCCAGACGGGGGAACAGCTGCCGGGCTGCTGCTGCGGAGGCACCGTTGGCGCAGTCGATGCAGACGTTCAGGCCGGACAGATCGCCGTTGATGGACTCATACAGGTGGTCGGTGTAGTCCTTGATGCCGTCGGTGCGGCAGGTCACGCGGCCCACATCGTCGCCGGTGGCCAGCTTGAGGCCCGCGCACTGATTGTCGATATAGGCTTCAATTTTGTTCTCCACCTCGTCCGGCAGCTTGTAGCCGGTGCCGGCGAAGATTTTGATGCCGTTGAACTCCATCGGGTTGTGAGACGCCGAGATGACCACGCCGGCGTCGGCATTATACTTGCGCACCAGATAGGCCACGGCGGGAGTGGGGACAACGCCCAGGCTCTCGACGTCCGCGCCCACGCTGCACAGACCGGCGGTCCGGGCAGCCTCCAGCATATCCCCAGACTGGCGGGTGTCCTTGCCGATGAGGATACGGGGCTTATGGCCGGTGCTGCTGGTCAGCACGGCGGCAGCGCCGCGTCCGATGAGCATCGCCATCTCACAGGTCAGGTCTGCACCGGCCACGCCGCGCACACCGTCGGTACCAAAATACTTTCCCATAGTAAATACCTCACTTAAAATAAGCTCTGCTGTCCATTGTCCTCGGCGCTGTCGCTCTCAGGCGCTTTCAGGCCGAGATGCTCATACGCCAGCCGGGTGGCACAGCGGCCCCGGGGCGTCCGGGTCAGAAAGCCCATCTGCATCAGGTAGGGCTCACACAGATCTTCCAGCGTCACGGCCTCTTCGCCGAGGGCTGCGGCCAGTGTTTCCAGACCCACCGGGCCGCCGTTGTACATTTCTATGATGGCGCGGAGCAGGCTGCGGTCCAGTTCGTCCAGACCCAGCGCGTCCACGTCCATCCGCTTGAGGCTCAGCAGCGCCACGTCCCGGTCGATGATGCCGTCGCCCAGCACGGTGGCAAAGTCACGCACACGCTTGAGGAAGCGGTTCGCCACACGGGGCGTGCCGCGGCTGCACTTGGCCAGCTCATAAGCACCCTCGGGGGTGATGGGCTGGGCGAGGATGCCCGCCGAGCGGATGATGATATTGCTCAGCTCGTCGGGGCTGTAGAGCTCCAGCTTGAGCAGCACGCCGAAGCGGTCGCGCAGAGGGCCGGTGATCTGGCCCGCACGGGTGGTCGCACCCACCAGCGTGAACCGGGGCAGATTGATGCGGATGCTCTGGGCGCTGGGGCCTTTGCCTATCATAATATCCAGCGCATAGTCTTCCAGTGCCGGGTAAAGCACCTCTTCCACCTGCCGGGAGAGGCGGTGTATCTCGTCGATGAAGAGGACGTCGCCCTCCTGCAGATTGGTCAGCAGGGCGGCGAGGTCGCCGGGCTTTTCGATGGCCGGGCCGCTGGTGATGCGGATCTGCACCCCCATCTCGTTGGCGATGATGCCCGCCAGCGTCGTCTTGCCCAGGCCCGGAGGGCCGTAGAGCAGGATGTGGTCCATGGGCTCGCCCCGGCGCTTGGCCGCTTCGAGATAGATCTTCAGGTTCTGCTTGACCTTTTCCTGTCCGATGTAGTCCTCCAGATGCTGGGGGCGGAGGTTGTTTTCCTCGCTGTCCGCCGCCGTCATCCCGGGCTGCATCATTTTTGCGCCATAGAGCGCAGTATCGTCCTGCATCGTTTACCTCCTGCCCGCCATGCTGCGCAGCGCCAGCTTGATGATCTCTTCCACCGGGAGCGTGCCGTCGATCTTGGAGACGGCCAGCGCGGCCTCGCTCTGGCTGTAGCCCAGCGACACCAGCGCGGCGATGGCCTGCCCCGCTCCCTGTGCGGCGGCGGTGTCCGAAGCAGCGCCCGCCACGTTTTCCAGGTCGATGCCGGCGGCAAAGCCTTTGGCGACCTTATCTTTCAGTTCCAGCACGATGCGCTGGGCCAGCTTGGGACCGACACCGGACGCGGCCTTGAAGGCTTTGTGGTCGCCCGCCGAGATGGCCAGCGCCACACGGTCGGGCTCCATGACGCTCAGGATGGCAAGGCCCACCTTCGCGCCCACGCCCGACACCGAGGTGAGCAGCTCGAAACAGGCCTGCTGCTCCTCGCTGGCAAAGCCGTAGAGGCTGACGTCGTTCTCGGTGACGTTCATCACCGTATAGATGGTGGCTTCGTTCCCCACGCCGGGCAGCGCACCGGCCACGCTGGCCGGACACTGGGCGTAGTACCCCACGCCGCCGCAGCGGATGACCACAGCGTTCAGGGTCTTTTTGATGATCTTTCCGGTTAAGCTGTATATCATAGTAGCCCTCTCAGTCAATGCCTGTCGGCATTGCCAGATTCCCCCTTTTGTCGCTTACGCGACATCTTCCCCCGGCCGGGGGAAGTCTTTCCTCATAGGGAGCGCCTCTGGCGTGCCGGGCAGGTCTATCGGATACGAGAAAGTTTTGTTGTTTCGGAAACTATAACGCCCTGCTGTCAAGGGCAGCTCAGATAGGGCCGGGCACACGCCGTACAAAACGGTTGAGCTGGCTGCCGTTGGTGTGGCAGAAGGTGATGGCCATCGCCAGCGCGTCGGCGGTGTCGTCGGGCTTCGGGATGGCGGGCAGATGCAGCAGGATGCGGGTCATCTCCTGCACCTGCTTTTTCACGGCTTTGCCGTAGCCGGTGACGGCCTGCTTGACCTGCATCGGGGTGTACTCGTAGATGGGCAGGCCCGCCTGCGCCGCCGCCAGCAGGATGACGCCGCGCGCCTCGGCCACGCCGATGACGGTGGTCTGGTTGTGCTGGTAGAACAGCTTTTCGATGGCCAGCACCTCCGGCTGCGTCCGCTCGATGACGTCCTTGACACCCGCATACACCTCGTCCAGCCGCCGCTCGAACGGCACGCCGGCGTCGGTACACACCGCGCCAAAATCCACCGGTGCAAAGCGGTTTCCCGCGTAATCCACCACGCCCCATCCCACGATGGCGTAGCCCGGGTCGATGCCCAATACTCTCATTCTGCGATACCTTTCCTATTGTAATCATCTTATTATAGCACACCTATAAAAAAGGGGCAACGATAACCTTTTAACTCCCAGCCTTCGCCCGCTTTCCCGCCCCTCCGGCAGAGGCGTCCCGGCCAGCCCCGGAAAGATTTTTTGAGGATTTTTGCAAAAAAGGCTTGATTTTTATTCCATCCTATGCTATCATAATTGAGCTGACTACAGCAAAACAGAATATGGACGGTTAGCTCAGCTGGTAGAGCATCTGCTTGACGTGCAGGAG
>OBZD01000931.1_pt1 | contig 11328 bp, 7 predicted proteins | sample 1501551 | NCBI WGS metagenome assembly OBZD01 (sample SAMEA2580221, study PRJEB22360) | human gut metagenome | biome: human gut; feature: human-associated habitat; material: faeces | place: Denmark | collected 2008/2010 | reverse complement strand
TAATTTTTGGTGATGTGAATAAAGCGGCTATTTAGCCGCTTTATTGGTTTTTTGAAGGCGAGAAAATTAGCTTATCGCCGCGTCAGTCAGTGCGTCTGCAAGGTGCAGTTGGGTTTGCTGGGCGGTTTTTATGCTAGCTTTTAATGCCTCTATTAATCCAAATAATTCATTGATTTTCTTGACTATTTTAATTTGCTCTTTAATAGGAGGTAAAGGAATTGCTAATGAACTTATATGTGTTTGGTTTACTGTTTTTTGTCCAGCAGTTGTAATGAATAAGTTTTCAATTTTCTTTCTGATGAGAGGAGAGCCTGAAATAATAGTTAAATATTCACAGTCTATTGCATTTTTACATAAGAAATTCATTTTAATAAAATGATCACAAAAGCATGATTGCTGCTGTTCTTTATTTAATATAAATCTACCAACAATATCAGAGCTTCCATTTACTCTAATAATTAGTATGTCATTAACTGACATACTATATTTTTCTTTCATTTCTTTTGTTATTTTAAGTGCTCGGGTATCCTCATAAGATATTCTCCAGTTTTGAATGTCTGCAAGACGAATAACAATAGTGTCTTCACCTACATTGCTACCTCTACTGGATAATCCATTTTGAAAATTAGCACTCAAATTAGGTAAGTTAGTCCACTCCCAACCATCTGGCAGTTCAAACGGTTTATCCTCATCGCTAATTGGCGGCAACGGTTTTTGTTTTTTTATTGTCCCTTCTTTCACCAGTTGAGCTTTTTCCTGCGCAATTCGTTTGAGCAGTTCAGAGGCTGGTTCGTCATTCGGATCCTGCGGCACAAGTTTACCCATTACGGCCAGTTGCAGAATGGTCTGTTTTAACGCATCCACGCTGGCTTCGGTGGTAAATAGGGTGTCGAAATGCTCGCTAATACGCGCCCAGTTTTCAGCCAGTTCCTCGGCGTTTTGGCAGTCTGTAAGCGTTCCCAACAGGGTTTCAACTAGTTGCTGATGTGCATCCAGACTGGTCAGGGATTGCTGTTCCAGTTGGTCGCAGAGGGACATGAGTTGCTCGACCTTTTTTACAATTCTCAATTGTTCATTGAGAGGTGGTAATGCAAACAGGGTGGCAACGATTTTTTCCTTAGAAATATTAGGTTGCGCTCCACCTGCTCCCATGGCTGTAAATACTTTCTTACTAGCCTTAAGGAAGATCAACAGATACTGATTTGATAAACCATCGAAAGGGGTACAAGCGCAGACGGCTTGATTAGTTGTTGAACGAGAGTTGAGTATTGATGTTTTGCCTATTGTAGCCCCATACATTGCAATCAATACATCCCCAGGCTGGTTGTCGCGTAAGGAACATTCTTTTAATGCCAATGCTGTAATATGTTCTTCTGAATCGGTTATGTAATCTTCAGATAATTCACCAGATTTAAACCATGGAATATCTCCACCGTAGTATCCAGAATTTGTACGATTTGGTGTGGCTCCAGCCCCCCAATCGCCAATATCATTCAGATAACACAACTCCCATCCTTGCGGCACGGAAATTGATTCTAAAGTTCCATCTATTGACGGAAGCTTTTTCGGTTTTTTAATCTTTCTTTCTTTAATTAAGTCTTCTTGCTGCTTTTTCATTCCTCTAAGCAGCTCCGACGCTGGTTCGTCATTTGGATCCTGCGGCACCAGTTTACCGCGCACAGCCAGTTCCAGAATCAGCTCACGTAATTTCTTAATGCCATATAAATCAATTTTTCCGGAACTGCCGCGCCCGGCGGTGGAACGGGTTTGCAACGCCGAGGTCCAGGTTTCCATATGATCAACGATCAGCTTTTCCACACTCATTAGTTAACCTCCTTGCCAGACAGCGCAGCGCCAAGAATATCGCGCAGTTGATTACGCAGCGTCTGGATCTCCGCCTGCTGTTTTGCATACTGCGCTAACAGTTCGTCCGGATCATGGCTAACGGTTTCCGCCTGATGTGGGTTTTTAATATCCAGATTGAAGTTGCGCGCAATCACGTCATCAATGCTGACTTTCCATGCCTGCTCATTCTCGACGCGGCTGGCAAAACCATCGGCCTCGTTACCCCACCAGTCGATCTCCGCCTGAAACTCTTCAAACTTCATCGGCTTGGTTTTGCTGTAGTTTTTCACGCCCGCCGGATACGGATGCTCATAGAACCAAATCTCTTTGGTTGGCTGACCTTTGGTAAAGAACAACAGGTTGGTTTTAATGCCGGTATAGGGGTTAAACACACCATTCGGTAAACGCACGATGGTATGCAGGTTGCACTCTTCGGTAAGTAGCTTTTTGATTTTGGTTTTAACGCCTTCGCCAAATAGTGTGCCATCCGGCAATACCACCGCCGCACGACCGTTTTTCGCCAGTCCTTCCACAATCAGTTGCAGGAACAGATCCGCCGTTTCGCGGGTTTGCATCTCTGCCGGAAAGTTCTTCTCAATACCGTCTTCTTCCGTGCCACCAAACGGCGGGTTGGTAACAATGACATCCAGTTGCTCATCCCAGGAGGAAAGCGGTTTGTTCAGGGTGTTGTCGTGACGAATTTGTACTGGTACTTCAATGCCGTGCAGCAGCATATTGGTGGTCGCCAGCAGGTGCGGAAGCTGTTTTTTCTCAACACCGTGGATCTGTTGTTGCAGCGTCTGATGATCGGCGACGCTCTTCACGTATTTGTTCTTTACATGATCAAATGCGCAGGCAAGAAAACCGCCCGTACCGCAGGCCGGGTCCATAATGGATTCGCCGAGTTTCGGATCAACGCGATCCACCATAAAGCGAGTGACGGCGCGTGGAGTATAGAATTCGCCAGCATTGCCCGCAGATTGCAGATCTTTAAGGATCTGTTCGTAAATATCACCAAACAGATGGCGTTCGCTGGCGCTGGTAAAGTCAATTTCGTTCAGCTTGTTGATCACCTGACGCAGTAGCGTACCGTTTTTCATATAGTTATAGGCATCGCTGAACGCCTGCTTCACCACGTAGCCGCGTGGGTTTTTATCGATAGGCGCAGTGAGGTTTTTCAACGCCGGGAACAGATCATCATTAACGAATTCCAGCAGGGAATCACCGGTAATGCCCTGCGCGTTTGCGGCCCAACTGCGCCATAAATAACGCTGTGGGATCGGATATTGATAGTTATCCTGCTCCAGTTCCAGCGCCTCTTCCTGGGCATCGAAGATTTTCAAAAACAGCAGCCAGGAGAGCTGACCGAGACGCTGCGCATCGCCGTCCACACCGGCATCTTTGCGCATAATATCTTGTAATGATTTGATTACTGAGCTGATAGACATGTTGTATTCCATGAAAAACAAGGCCTTCTGCAACATGATGGTTGCAGAAGGCGCAAAAGAGAGTTGTTAAGCAGAGCGGGGCGGTAATTGGTAGATTTCGTTTTCCAGCTCGCTGAGCGCCTGATTATACCCGTTACGGTCGCCAAATCCGGTTTTAATAATCTCCGGTAAGGTGCCCATGCTGTCGAATGGCTTAAGTTTCAGCACCTGAATACTTTCGATCTCCTGTACGCCCGCATCGGCGTATTTATCCAGCAGATTATCGAGCACGGCTTGCGCTGCTTCAGAGTATTTTGTGAAGTAGTTCCGCTTGCGCACGTTCTCGGCGCGCTCTTTGCGGGTTAACGGCGGCTGACCATACACTACGTGGCAAAGCATGTCGAATGGGTCGAGATCTTTACCGACTTCTTCTGCCAGTACTTCCCAGATGATCCCCTGTTGCTCCAGCTCGTGAATGATCGCTTCTTTGCGATCGGCGTCCTGCCACTTGCGGGTAAAGTCATCCAGCGAGGCATATTCTTTGAGCAGTGTTTTGCGGGTGTAATCTTTAAAGGATTCGGTAACCAGTTTACCGTCGGCATCGTAATACTGAACACGCTGCGCAATAACGCCCACCGCTACACCGTTGACGTGAAACTTGCGGATTTTCTTCTCGTCTTCTTCCGGAAGTGGGCCGACATCATCGGTATCGGTAACCTGGTATGGTGGCGCAGGCGGTTCATCAACGCCTGTTACCTGTTCGTCGTCATGTTCGCTGATTTCTTCGAGTTTCTCTTCAAAATCAGATTCTGGATCGGCGATATCCTCTGGTGTGGTATCCATGACTTTTTCGGGAATGCCATCGAAACGCTCATCGGCAAACAGTTCGGTGGCTTTTTTAAAGTCGAGGATGGTAAACCAGAGTTTGCCGTAACGTTCGTCGATGCGTGTACCACGACCGATAATCTGCTTGAATTTGGTCATCGACTGGATGTTCTGGTCCAGTACTACCAGTTTGCAGGTTTTAGCATCCACACCGGTGGTCATCAGCTCTGAAGTGGTCGCGATAACCGGGTACGGTTTTTTCGGGTTGATGAAGTTATCCAACTGAGCTTTGCCAATTTCATCATCGCCGGTGATTTTCATGACGTATTTGTCGTTCTTTTTCACCTGCTCCGGGTTGAGATTAACCAGGGCGCGGCGCATACGTTCTGCATGATCGATGTCGTTACAGAAGACGATGGTTTTATCCATCGGGTTGGTGCGCTTGAGGTAGTCGGTAATGGTTCTGGCAACCAGTTCTGTGCGTTCGTCGATTACCATCGTGCGATCGAAATCTTTCTGGTTATAGATACGATCGTCGATCACTTCGCCGTTTAAGTCAGTTTGCCCTTTGGTTGGGCGCCAGCCTTGCAGATCAACATCAATATCAACACGGACAACTTTATAAGGGGCGAGGAAGCCGTCTTCGATCCCTTCTTTTAGCGAGTAGACGTAAACCGGATCGCCGAAGTAATCCGTGCTGGAGACTTCATGCGTCTCTTTTGGCGTGGCGGTTAAGCCAATTTGGGTGGCGGAACTGAAATAATCAAGGATCTCTCGCCAGGCGCTGTCTTCGGATGCGCTGCCGCGATGGCATTCGTCGATCACGATCAGATCGAAGAAATCTGGTGCGACTTGTTTAAACGCTTTTTGGTCTTCCTCCGGGCCAGTTATAGCCTGATAGAGCGCGAGGTGAATTTCATAAGCGGGATCAATGGTGCGTCCGCTGACTTTGGTCATTGCCGTACCAAATGGCTGGAAATCATTATTTTTGGTTTGGTCGACCAGAATGTTGCGATCGGCAAGGAACAAAATGCGTTTTTTATTTTTTGATTTCCACAGGCGCCAGATGATCTGGAATGCGGTATAGGTTTTCCCTGTTCCGGTCGCCATGACCAGCAGAACGCGGTTTTGCCCGTTGGAGACGGCTTCAATGGTTTTGTTGATTGCCTGAAGCTGGTAATAACGTGGCGATTTACCGCTGCCATCGTCGTAATAGTCCTGAGTAATTACCGGAAGCTGAGCTTGTGTGTATCCTTTCCAGAGGCAGAATTTTTGCCAGAGTTCAGCGGGGGAGGGGAAGTCATCCAGCGTTATTTGCTTTTCAAGGCATTCACCTTCGGCTGCGGTGGCATCGCGGAAGATAAAACCATCACCGTTGGTGGCAAAAACAAAAGGAACGTCCAGCAGGCGCGCATATTCAATGCCCTGTTGCATCCCTTTGCCAATTTCATGTTTGTTGGCTTTTGCTTCAATCACGGCTAAGGGAATGCCTGGTTTGTGATACAGCACGATGTCAGCAGATTTTACCGTTCTGCGTGCCGCAACTTTACCACGTACGATGACTTTACCGTCCCGGAGTTTGACCTCCTGTCTGATTTGCGTTGTGTTGTCCCAGCCTGCATTGAGAATGGCTGGCATAACGCATTTGGTAATGATGTCTGCTTCCGTCAGGTTACTTAGGTTCAGTTCCGCCATGGGGTGTTCTCGCTTTTATCAGGACGATTCTGATTGTACATAAAATCAATAGCCTGGCTATGATTTAGGGCGGTGTTTCAACGTAAAGTACGTAGCAGAGATCACATTGATATCTCTGTTATATCTTGCTTGAATTAATCTGGGCATATCAGAGACAGATAAACAGAAGTTACAGGAACCATATCAACTCTAACAAAATATATAAAAATCTTATAGTTGCGTTTCTTTCGAGCAAGAAAGATAATGTTATTGTTGATTGTTTGATTGGGTATATGAAATGGAAGCTAAAGAATGTAAGGTGCAGGATATCCTTACTGAAAACAAAAAGTTTATTATTCCTTCTTATCAGCGTCCTTACAGTTGGACGGTAGATAATGCAGAGCAACTCATTGATGACATTTATAAAAGCTCTCAATCAGAAGAGAATGAATATTTTATTGGGAGTATGATTTGTATCAATAAAGGGCAAAATCAGTATGAAGTTGTAGATGGACAACAACGTCTTACAACGTTAAGCATTATTGTCTCCGAGCTAAAAAAAATCATCCCGATTCAGGGGATAAAAGATGATTTGCAAAAAAGAGTTCTGCCTATTGATGTTTATTCTGATGAAACAGATGAACCAAGACTAATTGTTAGAAAAAAAGAGTATGATCTTTATAAATATTATATACTGCAGGATTCTAAAGATTATAAACCTGAAAAGCCATCGGATACTGAGTTAGTATTCATTAGCAACGCTGAAACAATTAGAGATTATTTGTTGCGGTTATCTGTTGATGAGTTGAAGTTGCTTGCTAAATATATTTTGCAAAATGTATATATCGTATTTGTGCAAACTGATGATTTCGCATCATCATTTAGACTCTTTAATGTATTAAATAGTCGAGGTTTACCTTTAAGTAATGCAGATCTTTTAAAAAATGCACTGTTTGAATCAGCTTCTACGCATAATAAAAAATCAGAGCAAATAGAATCAGCATGGTCGCAAATTGAAGATATGGTTGGAGTGAGACGGCTTGATAAATTTCTTACTCTTCATAAGCTTTCCGAGAAAAAAGATCGTGACAGGGTGTTACAAAAAGGTTTTGAAGCTTTTATTGAAAATCTCCAGCAGCAATTTGATGGAGATGCTATTGCTATGTCACTGATGTTGGTTAATTCTGCAAAAAATTATACTAAGATTTTAGAGAATGATTTTGAACACCCTTCAATACGACGAAAAATAGCATCGCTAAGTAATTTAGGGGTAGATGAGTGGATTCCTCCGGTTATGGCATTCATGAATCGAATGGCTCGTACAGAAGATTTTAATTTAGATGATTTTTCTCAATTTATTACCGCCTTTGAGAAGGTATATATGCATGGGTGGTTAAAAAAACAAATTAAAAGCCAAAGAGAAATGGTTTGTTATTCAGCTCTGGTAGCAATAAATAATGATATGCCTTTTGATTCTGTGATAAATCAGATAAACCAACATGCAGATAATTCAGGTTTTATAGCTGCTCTGGATGAAGATTTATATGAGCCTCGTCCGAATCAAGTGAACTTAATAAAAGCAATTTTGCTTCGCTTAGATATGGAGCAACAAGATGAGAGCGTGATTAAAACCTATACGGGGAGAATCACAATTGAGCATATTCTTCCTCAAGCATTAGTTAATGAATACTGGATTAATAGATTCCAACCTCAAGAGCATGTCTACTGGCTGCATAAAATAGGTAATTTAACACTCATAAGTGGTTCCAAAAATTCTGAAGCACAACACTATGATTTTATCAAAAAGAAATCTATTTATGAGAAACTTAATAGTAAAAGCTCTTTTGATTTAACAAAAGATGTTTGTAATTCTTCAGAATGGGGATTGGCTGAACTGAAAATGAGACATGAAAAAATGAAAACGCAATTGAAGAAGCTTTGGTTGGTCTGACATATCTAAAGAGTTCCACTCGTAATAATGTTGCGGTGGAACTCTCAAAAAGTTGATCTTTCCCGAACTTACTTCCTCAACCCCGCAAACGCCGCCCGAATCTCTTCCTCCGGCAACTGAATCCCGATAAACACCATCGTGCTATGCGGTTTTTCATCGCCCCACGGGCGGTCCCAGTCGGCGCTGTAGAGGCGCTGGACGCCCTGGAATAGCAGGCGGTTAGGTTCGCCGTCAATCCACAGCATCCCTTTGTAACGCAGCAGTTTATCTGCCGATTCCAGCAGCAGGTTTTCCATCACCCGGGAAACTTCGCTGATATCTACCGGGTAATCCAGTTCCACCACAATCGACGAAATATCGTTTTGTTTATCCGCGATAAAGTGGAAGCGCGGTTTGGTGCTGACGACGTTCTCTTCCAGCATAAAACCGTTTGTGTTGAATAGCAGGCCCAGGTCGATGTCGCCGTGGGTGACGGTGTAGACCGGTGCACGGGCGTTGATGCGCGCCAGGCGTTCACGCAGTTTTTCTGCTTCGCCTGCGACGTCGGTTTTGGTCAGCAGAATACGGTCGGCGTAGCCAACCTGGGACTGGGCGATGGTGAACTGGTTCATCTGCTCATCGGCATGTACCGCATCCACCAGCGCAATCACGCCGTCCAGCAGGTAACGCTGGCATAAAATCTCATGGGAGAAAAAGGTCTGAATAATCGGACCGGGATCGGCCATGCCGGTGCATTCAATGACCAGACGGTCGAACTGAATATTGCCCTTGTCGAGATTATCCAGCAGGTCGAGTAGTGCGTCTTCCAGCTCGTTGGAGCGCGAACAGCAGATGCAGCCGTTGGTCAGCGTTTTGATCTGCGTGGCGCGGTCGCCAATCAGTTGATCATCAACGGAGACTTCGCCGAATTCGTTTTCAATCACGGCAATCTTGTAGCCGTGTTGTTCGTTAAGAATATGGCGCAGCAGGGTGGTTTTGCCCGCGCCTAAAAAACCGGTGAGTAGGGTCACTGCAATCGGGTTCATGCTCTCTCCATTAACAACAGCGCATACCGCCTTTACCATCGCCGCCGTAGCGCGCGTTCTGGCGTTCGCGGAAGAATTCTTCATAGCTCATGTACGGCTTGTCGGGATGGTTGGTCTTCATATGCTCGACGTAGTTGTCGTAGTCTGGAATGCCAATCAACATCTTCGCCGCCTGGCCGAGATATTTTTTTGCCTGTCCTAAGTTACCAAACATTTTGCCTTCCAGATATGCGTAAAGCCCGGAAGGTCCGGGCTAGGGATTTGCCGGATGCGGCGTAAACGCTTTATCCGGCCTACGATAGACACTTTGTAGGCCGGATACGCGCAGCGCATCCGGCAACCGGTTAGTGGTGCGAAGAGATCTTCACGCCGCCTTCCGGGATTGGAACGTACGGAGTTTCTTTGTCAGTACGTTTGTCGCTGTTACGCACCTTCAGCCAGGTTTTGAAACCGTAGAAGATGATGCTGTACACCACAATCAGGAACAGAATACTCAGGCCTGCGTTGGTGTAGTTGTTCACAACGATGTGGTTCATGTTGGCAATCTGCTGCGCCGTCAGGTCAGTACCGTTAGCAATCTTCTCTTTGTACTGGCTTGCCATGTAGAAGAAGCCTTCCATCTGCGGGTTGGTGCTGAACAGTTTCAGGCCCAGCGCCCAGGTGGTGCAGATAAGCAGCCATACAGCCGGAACAACAGTTACCCAGATGTATTGGGTGCGCTTCATCTTAATCAGCACAACGGTGCCCAGTACCAGCGCTACGGCTGCCAGCATCTGGTTGGAAATACCGAACAGCGGCCACAGGCTCTTAACGCCGCCCAGCGGATCGACCACGCCCTGATACAGCAGGTAGCCCCACAGACCCACACAGCCCGCAGTACCGATGATACCAGCAACCAGAGAGTCGGTTTTTTTCAGGAACGGGATGAAGTTACCCAGCAGGTCCTGCAGCATAAAGCGGCCAGAACGGGTACCCGCATCCAGCGCGGTCAGGATGAACAGGGCTTCGAACAGAATACCGAAGTGATACCAGAAGCCCATGTCAGCCATCGGCAGCACTTTGTGGAACACGTGCGCGATACCTACCGCCAGTGTCGGCGCACCACCTGCACGGTTCAGGACAGAAGGCTCACCAATGTCTTTCGCGGTTTGCAGGATCTGCTCTGGCGAAATCACGAAGCCCCAGGAGCTGACGGTCGCCGCCGCGTGTGCGGTAACGTCTTTCAGCTGCGCCATGATGATCGGCGCGTTCTCGCCACCCATTTCATGCAGGTTAGGCATGGTGATGCCAAGGCCCGCAGGCGGGGTGTTCATCGCGAAGTAAAGACCCGGTTCGATGATGGACGCTGCAACCAGCGCCATAATCGCCACGAAGGACTCCATCAGCATTGCGCCGTAGCCAATGAAACGCGCGTCGGTTTCGTTAGCCAGCAGTTTCGGCGTCGTACCGGAAGAGATCAGCGCGTGGAAGCCAGATACCGCACCACAGGCGATGGTGATGAACAGGAACGGGAACAGAGCGCCTTTCCACAGCGGGCCAGTACCGTCAATGTACTGGGTCATCGCAGGCATTTTCAGTTCCGGGTTCAGCACCACGATACCCAACGCCAGGCCGACGATAACGCCGATTTTCAGGAAGGTTGCCAGATAGTCGCGCGGTGCGAGGATCAGCCACACCGGCAGCAGTGCGGAAACAAACGCATAGCCAATCAGCGCGAAGGTAATGGTGGTGTCTTTAAAGGTCAGTGCCGGACCCCAGTACGGATCGTGAGCAATCACGCCACCGAAGTAGATAGAGGCAACCAGCAGCACGATACCGATTACAGAGACTTCACCCACACGCCCCGGACGGATAAAGCGCATGTAGATACCCATAAACAGCGCAATCGGTACGGTTGAGCAAACGGTGAAGACACCCCACGGACTTTCGGCCAGGGCTTTAACCACAATCAGCGCCAGGACGGCGAGGATGATGATCATGATTAAGAAACAGCCAAACAGCGCGATAGTTCCCGGTACTGGCCCCATCTCTTCTTTGATCATCTCACCGAGAGATGCGCCGTTACGGCGAGAGGAGATAAACAGCACCATAAAGTCCTGTACCGCACCGGCCAGCACTACCCCCGCCAGCAGCCACAGCGTGCCGGGCAGGTAGCCCATCTGCGCGGCGAGAACCGGACCAACCAGCGGACCAGCACCGGCGATAGCGGCGAAGTGGTGACCAAACAACACGTAACGGTTGGTCGGAACGTAGTTCAGACCGTCGTTGTTAATAACCGCAGGCGTCGCGCGCGTGGGGTCGAGTTTCATCACCTTCTGGGCGATGTACAGACTGTAGTAGCGATAAGCCACCAGATACACCGACACAGAGGCGACCACGATCCACAGGGCGCTGACGTGCTCCCCCCGACGTAATGCAACTACCGCGAGGCAGAATGCACCGATGATTCCGAGAATCACCCAGGGTATGTGCTTGAATAGTTTTTTCGTATCCATAGTAAAACCTGGCATTTTACTCGTCGTCTTTTGGCTTACAGGTGCGGGGGGGGGGGGCGTGTTCCCCCCTCCCCCTTCTTGCCCAA
>OBZD01000930.1_pt1 | contig 11374 bp, 10 predicted proteins | sample 1501551 | NCBI WGS metagenome assembly OBZD01 (sample SAMEA2580221, study PRJEB22360) | human gut metagenome | biome: human gut; feature: human-associated habitat; material: faeces | place: Denmark | collected 2008/2010 | reverse complement strand
AGGCAAACGGACAGCCTGTGACTGTAGATCAGGAAACAGCTGATCTGATCAAAACCGCACTGCACTATGGGGATTTATCAGATGGGAAATTTGATATCACCATTGCTCCGTTAAGTGAGCTCTGGAATTTCGGACATAATGACGGACAGATTCCAGATCCGGCTGCCATTGAGGAAGCCAGAAGTCATGTGAATTACAAAAACGTCAAAGTGGACGGTACTACCGTTCAGCTTCTGGATCCAAAGGCTGCCATCGATCTTGGAGCGATTGCAAAGGGCTATATTGCAGATCAGCTGAAAGAGTATCTGGAAAGCGCCGGGATTAAACACGGACTGATTTCCCTTGGCGGAAATACCGTGGCGATCGGGGAAAAGCCGGATGGGTCACCTTTTAAGATCGGCGTTCAAAAACCCTTTGCCGAGCAAAATGATATCCTTACAAGTCTTGATATCAGAAATCAGTCTGTGGTTTCTTCCGGAACCTACGAGCGCTATTTTGAAAAAGACGGAAAAATTTACCATCACATTTTAAATCCGTTTACCGGATATCCTTACGAGACTCATCTGCAGCAAGTTACGATCATCTCGGATGCTTCTGTAGATGGAGACGCCTTAAGTACCACTTGTTTTGCACTTGGTCTGGAAAATGGATCAAAACTGATCAAATCACTGGACGGAATCGAAGCTATTTTCGTGACTGATGACGGAAACATCCATCGGGTGGGGTGATATCACTCCCACCCCAAATGTGTTCTTTTACAATCATTCTTGGCATGAACTTTAAAATCCCACTTCTGTCCACATTGGTCAGAAATGGGATTTACACTTGATCTGTCAGATCATTCATTCAAAAAACTGGAATTTGCCTTTCTGTGATAGTTTGTCACTGATCACCTATCAGCAGCCATATAATGATCGTCGGTATGATTGCGGTAAGCAAGGGCGAAAACATCAATGCCTTCTTTGTATTCTTCAATTTTTGAGATACATATATGTGGAAGGAAAACCATATTCCACTTAATAAAAATCCTATAATAAAAACAATTGGATAAAGCATTTATAAACTCCTTTTATAAAAAGTCCAAAAACTCCGGATTTTCTCCATAATGGCTCTATGTAATGCTTATTCATTTCCAGTGCTTTAACTGTGAAAGATATATGTTAAATTGAGCTCGCCTGTCATCCACTCCCAGATTATCAGGATTCGGCATATGTTCCACAAGATAATCCAATAAAGACTCTCTTGACTGATATACAAACTTCCCCTCTGCATAACACCACTTACAATAATCTTCATTGTAGCTTCCATCTTTCTCCCGGCTGATGAATGCATCTTCATTTAAGGGCATTCCACAGCATTGACAAATGAGCTGGCGAGGAGAGCCCAGAAGCGTATTGACGGAAACTTCAAACTCCTGTGATAACAGTTTTAATGTATCTGTATTAGGTTGTGTCTCTCCTGTTTCCCAACGACTGACAGCCTGTCTGGTAACCATCACACGTTTCGCCATTTGCTCCTGTGTGAGACTATTTTTCTCGCGCAGCTTTTTAAGCACATCTTTCATTTCCATATTAGTTCCCTCCTTTGTGTAATATCTTAGCTCTATTATGAGGCCTCTCTATGGTTTTAACAAGCAACCTGCAGTTGCTAAGAAGTTCTTGTAATCATACATCGGGAGTCCTTTTGCCGGATCCAGCAGCTTCCATCTGTTTTTTCACATCTACAAGGCTAATCCACACTCAAACGCTAACAGCATGTATTTCTCAGCATTCGTAAGTCCATACAATTCCAGATCTCGAATTTCCCATTTTTCCGAACTGAGACTATCCGCCCCATACAGAAATTGTATAAATGGAACCTGCCGGTATTGTGAAACTGCCAGCATAGATGCACATTCCATTTCAACCGCAAGACAGCCTTCCTGCCTGCGTTCCTCAATCGCTGGAATGGTTTCTCTGTAAATTGCATCCGAAGTCCATGTTTTTCCTTTTACATAGGAATACCCACAGAATTCCAATACATTCTGCAGTATCCGAATGGAATGTTCCGATGCTTTAATTTCCTCTGATGGAGCTATGTAATGATAGCTTGTTCCTTCATCACGGACTGCAGAAACCGGAATAATCATGTTATCCTTCACTTTCTCATCATCCAACACACCGCAGGAACCAAACATTACAAACTTCTTTGCACCCATGGCAACAACTTCCTCAAATCCTGCCACACACGCCGGTGCCCCTACTCTGGATAAATAAAATGCAATATCCTGATTTTTGTAATAAATTTTATAAACAGGCAAAGCTCCATTGACCGTATATAGTTCTGCAATCTTCTCTACACTTTTCAAGGAAGCAAACTTCTGAATAATATTTTCCGAAAATGTGGAAACACAGATTTCCGGAAAATCCTCTATTTTTTTCGTAGTATCAAAAGGCGTAAAAAGTGCCGGTTCTGTTATTGCATTTTTTTGAAAAATAGTTCCCATAGTGATACTCCCTTCTTGTCATCCTCATGAAAAGATCTAAAATCATTGCATAATACGCGCTGTAATAATCGTATCGCTATATGCGTTGACTGTTATTTTAAGAATTCAACACAAAATACGAATCATACTCTGTTCCATCATGCCCTATCAGTTTTTCCGCCGAACGCTCAAACCCCAGATTTTTCAACGCTTGAATACGTTCCGTAGCTGCTGGAATTGCTTTTGTGGCAATTTTACTACAATGGAAGAAACGATATGCAGGCGCGATGATCAAACTTAATATTTTTATAATCTTATCAGACATTTCATAGTCGCTCCGAATATCAAGCCTAAGCAATCCACAATCTGTAAAATAGTCTGCAGCATCTCTGTGAAAAAGTTCTATTGTACCGATTGCTTCATGCGTTTCTTTTGATATAATCGTCCACCGGACAAATCCCTGCCGATGATACTCAAAAAGCCAATAATCAATAGCCTGCTGCATTCTGTTTTCAGTTGTATAATAAAAATCATCTCCGCCACAATTATCACTATTAAAGAAAGAGACAGCCTCTTTATCTGAATAAACTTTTAGTAAATCCAGTCTATCCTCCTGGCTGACCATTCTCAAAATATAGTCATTATTCTCAAATTCAGGACAACTTCTATAAATCTCTTCCATACTGGTCTTCCTCCGTAAATTCCGATTGAGATTTCACCTGTTTTAAGAAATTTAATAACTGTTATATTTTGTTATTAAATTCTCCGCAAACCATTGAAAACACTGGATTTGTCGCAGGTGAGCTTTCCCTTATTGTTTCCCTTGTGTTATATCGTCCCACCAGTGTTTACGAACTCTGATAAGGGAAAATACAAGGGCAAAAAAATTATATAAAAGATGTTGGGGTCAAAAGAGTTTGTAAAAACTATTTGATCTCCTATATAGTACCTTGAAAATTTTACACAATCGAATTTTGAGAGATATTTCTTGTTTGGGCGCTGATATTAACGTGACTGTCATCCTTTTTCTTATGCTAATACCGGATTTTGAGCATAATGTCCCAAGCCCTTTCGATAGGTAAAGAGCTTTTTGAAATTCAATGCTCCGATTTTACATCCGAAGAAAAAACGTCCGCGGATCAGACCCCTGACCGACATCCTATCTGCATGGTATCGCCTGCGCAGCAGAGAGGGCAGTGTTTCTACTCCGTTTCGGATTTTAAAAAGGTTTCGGAATTCTTCCGTTCCCATAAAACGTTGTTGCTTTGCCCTTTCATGGGATTTTACCGATACGGTAACTCTGCTGACACGTTTATAGATTTTCGCCTTGCACTGCGCTTTGTGTGGACAGTTTGCACACTGTTCCTTTTGAAAGGAAACATGAAACTGCTGGGATTTATCACCGGTATATCCACAGGATTTTGGCTCATATCCTGCAGGGCATCTTACTACTTTGGTTCCCGTCTCGTTGAATACAAAATCTGCTAGAATATCATCAACCGGTTTTCCCGATAAATCGGTATTGATCAGACGGATATTCTTTTGGGCAGCAAGATCATGGTTTTCTTTCCCGGAATAAGCACCGTCGGTGATCAGTGTACTTTTTTTCTCCTGAACCTCAGTGCGTTCAAGACTGTCCTTTAGAAAACGGCTGTCACTGTAAATGTTTTGCTCAAACTGGTAATCTGTGATAACAGAACCATTTCTATCAACGGTTTCTTCAAGATTTGCCACATAGCCCTGATGTTCTTTTCCAGCTTTGCTTCTATATGTTGCATCTGGGTCAGATGGATTTTGAAGTATTCCTGAATGGAAACCGCCATCTTCTTTAGTGCGGAGACGACGGAAACCTTCTTCCACAATGGTCTGTTCAGAAAGACAGCGTACCAATAACTGGTATTCTGTGATGTCATCATAATCCGTTCCACAAAGGTCCAGCAGACGGTCTGCATCTTTCAGAATGGCCGCCAAGTGATTCTCTGTATCGGAATCGTTACTGTAATAAAAGGTTTTATTATAGTCATTCGGATCACAATAATGTTCCATTCCTTTAATAAGCTCATCGCGGCTGTTTTTGTGGAAATAGATGACCAGCTTTTTTACGCAGGTATAAAGCAGCTCTATACGGCTGAGTTTCCGTATATTTGCTGCTATCATCATGGAATCCATTCTTTTGACCCTTGGGCTGATGTCCATAAGTTTTGCGATATTCGTTCCAAGTCCTGTCATGCATTCGTGGAGCAGATCGATACCGTGAATAGATTCATAATCATAACAGCGTTTACGAAAACGGGTGAGAGTTTTGTCGCTCAATGGCTGTTCCTCAAAGCTTGATGTATGAAGGGCATACTGATAACGGGGATCCAGCATAAGGTTTTCGACAACTTCATCATCTGAGATTCCAAAGAGTTCTTTGATGATGAGAGCACCAATACACACATTTACGGGTGTATTTGGTCTTGAAGCGTTCGAGGAATACAGAACACGGAAAGGTTCTTCATTGATTGCAGGAAAAATATCTTCTGCAAAAACCTTTGCCCATGAATGTTCCAATGCTTTCTACTCACGAAACGTAAGCCCTTCGAAACTGTCAGCAAAAGATAATTGTTGATACGAATTTGTTCTGAATGCCATACACTTCCACCACCTTTGATTGATATATACAGTATACCACATCTGGGGGAAGTTGAAGAATTTGTGTAAAATTTTCAAGGTACTATAGCAGGGCTTTTGACCCCAACATCTATAAAACAGTATAACACAAAATAAAAGTGACATGGTGAACTGATTGAAATGCTTCTGATTTTTGTGATGATAAGTAAAATTACTAACTAAATTCGCCCTTGCTGTCAGCCAGACATCGTACTATATTGTATTGCCTTCCCCTTCTAAAACTTCGTTTTCTAATACTCCGTCATTATTGATAATTGATTTGACAGAGCAATCATAAAATCAAGTCCACTAGGATTTCCCATGCTGGTTCTTTATGCGTTATTTTATATTTCTAAAAATAGTCAGGTGAAATAGTTCAATTAACCTTTTCACCTGACTATTTACATAGCAAAGAGTCTCTGTACAATTACTTAGTGTGACAGCACTTATTCTACCAATATCTTTTAAAAATCTAATTCCTAATAATCAAACTGACGATAATATCTACGAATAGAAAGTGGATGTCTTAAAAATAGCTCCATATATGCATCTACACGATTATTAACACCATGCATTACCAAATGAGAAATTGTTCCTCTAAATTCTGGACTAATTCCTTTTAATTCATGTTCTTTTGTATCAATAATAGTATAGTTTGCATTTACACGTGGAAGAAATTTTGCAACACGCTCAGCTAATGGTCGTTGTTCATCCTCTCCCATAAACAGAGTAACTGGTGTATCTTCAACGATAATCTCCTGCATTCCGTGGAAAAATTCTTGACAGCTAATAGATTTTGTACGGATCCACATCTGCTCCTCCCAATAGCACATAGCATAGGAATAGGTTGCCCCATACTGATTTCCTGATCCAATAAAGTAATGAGGAAGATCTTTATGTTCTTTCCAAAATGCCACCTTATTTTTTGCATACTCATATGCCCACTCATCGGAATCTTTCTCAACCTGAACTAATACATCCGCAAGATTAGCTTCCATCTCTTTATTATAACGGTCATAATCATCAAATTCACCATTTTTATACATCAAGTAATTTGCAACCATATAAAATTTCAACTGCTCATTCATTGGATAAACAATCAGATAATCTTGCTTGTCAGGCTGTGTGAGAATAGTACCTGGATTATCGATGAATGAAAATACTTTTGCACCTTTTTCATGTACTCTGTCCACTAATTCAACCATTTCTTTTGTATTTCCAGATACTGAAGATATAATTACTACAGATTTATTTGTAAATTTTTTGTTTCCTGTAGTCAAAAACTCAGCTGCATTTTCAACAAATACTGGAAGCTTTGAACGGCCACGCATATATACTTCCACCTGCATACTGGAAGCATAAGTACCTCCAATACCAATAAAATATATTCCATCAAATCCTTCTTCCCAGATTTGATCAATAATTTTTTCAATCTGCGGACGAAGAGCAAGTGCTCCATTCACACTATCAATCTGTGCTTGCTCTTTAAAATTACGCAAACAAGCACCTTCTGTTTCTTTCCACGCTTTTGCTTCATATTTCATAGTTAATATCCCCTTTCACTACTTTCTATTTAATACAATTTCGTTGTCTGCAAATCTAAATTTAAGAAAAATTGTATAGCACGTTGAATCATTTTATCCCAATAAGGCCACTCATGATCCCCTGGTCCTTCCAGATAAACATGACCATAACCATTACTTTCAGCGACTTTTCTAAATTTCTGATTATTTTCATATAAGAAGTCTTCTGTACCACAAAATTGAATTAACCTCGGACGATTTTCGTCTTTAGCAAGTTTCTCTACCAAAAACAGTGGATTTTCCCACTCTTCTGGTTTTCCTGCTTCTCCATGAAAACTCTGTATTTCTTGTGGCGACATATCTTCCCAATTTCCGGCAAGTACCATCTCCGTAAAGCCTACATAATCGAGTACTCCTGATAAACTTGCCACAGCTTCATACCGCCCTGGTCTATTCAATGCGATCTTCACTGCACCATATCCACCCATACTTTCTCCAGCTATAAATGTGTTTTCTCGTCTTTGATCTAAATGAAACCATTTCCCACAAATAGCTGGAAGTTCATCTGCAACATAATGGAAATAATCAATTCCAACTTTTCCTGTTGTATAAAAACTACGTTGAACTTCAGGCATAATTATTATGAAATTATATTTTTTTGCATAATATTCAATTTTAGAAAATCGCGTCCATTCATCACTATTTCCTGACAGTCCATGAAGTAAATAAAGAACCTTCGGTGTTCCCTCATAAAGAGGTGTTACATCATTAGAAACATCCGGGAAAATAACATTAATCTGTGTTGTCATTCTTAAATTTTTTGAATAAAAATTCCCTGTAAATAATCCCATTATTTTAATTTTACCTTTTATCTGAAAATTGTACATTAAAGTTACATTTATCACCACGCACATAATTGCGATTGAATTCGATTACCCTTCCATCCGTATCACACGTAAGACTTTTAAACAACATCACGGGTGTTCCTGCATCTATTCCCAACAGTTTTGCATCATTCAAACTAGGACGAACCAAATCCAATGTCTGCTCTGCTTCCGCTAGATGAATACCATACATTTCATATACTTCATACACAGAAAACACCGATAAATCAATCCCATCCATTTTGGGAATTAAATAATGCGGTATATATAATTCCTCCAAAGAAATCGAATCTTCGTCAGCATAACACATGCGCTTAATATAAAAAATAGGCTCTTCTGGTTTAATGCCGAACATATTTCCATACAAATTTCCTGCCATTCTTAGATACTTGGACACAATTCTAAAAGATGGTTTCATATTCCTATCTAACATTGTCTGCGTGAAACCTTCTAACTTTTCCATGTTTCGTTCGATTTTATGTCCTAAAACATATACTTCTTTATCAGAAATATATTTCAACAATCCTTCTTTGACCAAAACTTCTATGGCTGTTCTCACAATTTGCTTCTGAACACCAAACATTTCAGCCAATTCTGTGTCAGTAGGTATTTTTGTACCAGGATATAAATCACCATCTTCTATTTCTATTCTTAAAATCTCACTCACTTGCTGAGTGATCATTTTTTTACAGGCAGTTTTCATATTTCGGCTCCTTATTTTTTAGTTACCATGCTCCAAAATACTTTAATGTTTCTGTTGCATTTGCTGCACCTTTTTCCATTGCCCCTTCTATAGAAAGTCCATCTACAATTCCTGTTAAAAATCCAGCAATATAACTATCTCCGGCTCCCATACTATCTACAAGATGATCACAAGGAACGATTCCAAAACGATGATATCTTTCACCATCATAACACAAACTGCCTTCTTCTCCCATCATACAAATGACAAGCTTAGGTCCCTGTTTTTGAATTCTTTCCATTTGTTCTCTTACCTCTTTAGTATCTCCTGTTTCCACAGAATAAAAGAGATAATCTGTATATGGTATCGCTTTTACACTTTCCTCTGAATCTGGGTTTGTCGCACAATCAAAGGCAGTAACAATTCCTTTTTCTTTCAACTCTTTAAACTGTCCTTCTACTTTGCCCCAAACATCACAAATTACAACATCAAAATTTTTGATATAATCAATATCTTCATCTGTTAATTTATATTTTTCCAATACGCCTTCGTCGTAATCTCCAAATACTCTTTCGCCATCTATCAATTCAACCTGGGTAACGGCTGTCTTTCCTTTTTCTACACGCAAATGCGAAGTGTCAACGCCTTTCGCTTTGATAGTTTCTATCATAATCTGTCCGTAGACATCATCACCTACTGGTCCAATATATGCAGCCTCTCCTCCTAAACGGAGTGTATAAACTGCCATATTTACCGGGCCTCCCCCCGGAAATGCTTTTCCACCATCTATATTGTTATAATAATCAATACAGTTACTTCCAACTGCCGCTAATCTCATACGATATCACTCCTTTTTTATCTGGTGTCTCGCCTTGTTAGAACATTCGTATATTGTACCTGATCTGGTCTCGCCATAATCCTAAAAAACTCAATACCTACTCCTCTATCGTCGTTTACAACACCTGACTGATAGTACAAGTATTGTCCTTCTTCTACCTTCAACAATTTAGCTTCTTCTTCTGTGGCAAATGTAATTCCTACTTTCTCCGTCCCTTTAGTCAACAATATGCCTAAATCCCCTAGAACTTTATATAAAGATTCTTCTGCAAAATTGTGAGCTTCCAAACCTTCACACTGTTCGTAATTAATGTAACTATTCTCAATCATCAAAGGAACATTGTTTCTAATCCGCAAGCGATATAAATGAAATACTATATCTCCCTCTTTTATCTGAAGTTTTCTCGCAACATATCCATCACACGTCTCAATTCTAGAGATTAATACTTCTGTCCAAAGAAAGTACCCTGTTTTTCTCATTGCTTCCGAAGTAGACTGAATTCCCTTTATATCCCTAACTAATCTCGGAGGTGCCACAAAGGTTCCAGAGCCTTTTACACTATATAGTTTTCTTTCTTCAATTAGTTGTTGAATAGCTGTATGGAGAGTGGAACGATTCATTTGCCACATTGTACACAACTCCCGTTCGCTCGGAAGCTGTGTATGTGGTTTTAGTTGGTTTTCTTGTATATACCATTGAATCTGCTCCATCGCCATATCTTGCGGACGAATTTTTTTTATTTTCTCCATACAGTTCTCACCTTCTCAACATATTAAGTCTAATGCTTATGCACTTTCTCTTTTATTTTTTCTATCCCAATAATAGAATACTGGAAGTCCTGTAACTACTGCCACAAGCGCACAAATTAAGCTCTGCATTGGCGCATATGTGAGCTCGCCCCAAATAAGTGTACTTGTCATAATAATTGCAATAAGAGGCATAATTGGACCACCTGGACACTTATAAGATGGATTGTATCCATGTTCTTTGCCTTTTTTTCGAAGCACAAAGATTGTAGCGAATGTAAGCACATTCTTTAATAATGCTACCATTGTAAAGTATCCTAGCAATGCTGACAAGTCTGAAGCAAAAATTAATACGATTGCAACCGCACACTGTACGATAATTGAAAAATAAGGAGTTTCGTATTTTGGATGAACTTTTGCAAAAGATTTAAAGAATAAATTATCTTTCGCCATAGCATACTCGATACGTGGCTGGAACATAATACAAGATGATAATGAACCAATTACAACAATAATTGCCATAATTGCAACAATTGTACCTGCATAATGTCCAATTCCTGGAAGCTTAGATGCCAACAATGCGATTGGAGCATCAGATGTAGCCATTTCATCAATAGAAAGAATTCCAGAAGCTACAAATGTTAATCCTGCATAAAGAGCAAGTACAACAACTGCTGTAAGAATAAGACCCAAAGGCATATTCTTTTTCGGATTTTTAATTTCGCCTGACATATAACAAGCAGCTCCCATACCATCATATGACCATGTTGTTGCAGCTATACCTGCGATTAGCGCAGCAATTCCACTTGTTGCATATCCTTCCAAAGGTGCAGAAGATAATAAAATATCCCCCTGAAGATTGAATAAACCAATACCAATAACCAATGCAAATGGTAAAATTTTAAGAGCTGTAATAATTGTCTGGAATTTTCCACCACCTTCTACCGAACGTATGTGTACTCCCATGAAAATTAATACAAATACTACAGCAACCAGCTTTAATACCAAACCATGAATCGGAATAAAAAATGCAAGATAATTCACAATTGCTAAAGCCATGATTGAAATTGACGGTGGGTCAGTTGCCCAAAAGCTGATCCATCCACACAAGAATGCGAGTGGTCGTGATCCTGCTTCACGGAAGTAAACATATTGTCCACCATCCTCTGGATAAGCAGATGCTAATTCCGAATATACAAAGTTTGCTGGAATCTGAAGCAATCCCCCTATAATGAATGCTAATACCAGAAACAAGCTACTACCGGCAGCATTTGCTACCTCAGATAAAGATGAAAAAATACCAGAGCCTACTGTAGTACCAACGCCAAGTGCAATAACAGCGCTAAGTCCAAGTTTACGACCAAGTTCGTTTTTGTTTTCAGACATAAAAACTCTCCCTTTCCTTTTAAACAGAGTATAATTGAAAAATCTTGTGCACGACTTTTCTTTTTTTAATTTCCTATTATCTTCGATGCTTTTATATTGTAAACAGCTATCTATCTTCGCTATCACAATTTCTTAAATAATCTACTATAAATGAGCAAATTTGAAAAATTGCACAAAACTACACTGCGAATTTCATAAA
>OBZD01000927.1_pt1 | contig 11394 bp, 10 predicted proteins | sample 1501551 | NCBI WGS metagenome assembly OBZD01 (sample SAMEA2580221, study PRJEB22360) | human gut metagenome | biome: human gut; feature: human-associated habitat; material: faeces | place: Denmark | collected 2008/2010 | reverse complement strand
TGACGGCGGATTTCGGTCAGCACTTCCGGCTGGTTGGTGCCGATATAAAACACCTGCTGATTTTTTTCCGCTTCGAAGGTATCAAGACGTACTGCAAAGACCGCCAGCTTCCCGGCGCAACCAGAAGATTCAAATAACCGATCAGGATCGGCGTTATAACGTGCGGGCGTGTCGGCTTCAATATCACGAACGCGGTGGACATAGTCATAATCGTGGGCGTGACGACCATCGTGACGCACATCGTCATCTTTGATGCGATCATCATCCAGCTTGCTAAGGATCTGCTCCGGCGTTTCGCCCAGATCAATCCCCAGATGGTTCACCAGCGTCAGTTTGCCGTCTTCATTTATACGCGCGAATAACGACATTTCGGTATACGCCGGGCCACGTTGCACCAGCGAGCCGCCGGAGTTGTTACAAATACCGCCGATGACCGATGCGCCTATACACGATGATCCAATCACTGAGTGCGGTTCGCGTCCCAGCGGTTTGAGGGCTTTTTCCAGCGAATAGAGCGTGGTGCCCGGATAGGCCAGCACCTGTTCGCCCTTGCCAAGAACGTGCAGCTTGTCGAGACGCAGGGTGCTGATGATAACGACATCGCGATCATAATCGTTACCGTTTGGCGTCGATCCTTCGGTCAGGCCTGTATTGGCGGCCTGCATCAGAATAATTTTGTCAGCGGTGACGCAGGCTTTCAGCACCCGCCACAATTCCAGTAGTGAGCCAGGGAAAACGACAGCCAGCGCGTCGCCCTGACCAGAACGGAAGCCCTTGCGATAGCGGGCCGTTTTTGCGGGATCGGTGAGCAGGTGTGAAGAACCCACCAGACGAGCAAGTTCATTCAAAAAGGCTTTATTATCAGTTGTTGTCATGGAAGACATTTTCCACTCCTTGTGGTGGCGAAAAAATATCACAAACTAGAATAGCGCCTTGTATGACAATTCAGCGAGTGAATATTTTGAAAATTCAGACAATAAACTGAGCATTCTTTTTCTCTCTCCATCATGCTTATGGCAAACTACGGTTTTTGCACCATTTTCGCTGCCACGTCGGGCAACAAAGGAAGAAAAATCCATATGAAATGGCTATGTTCAGTAGGAATCGCGGTGAGTCTGGCCCTGCAGCCAGCACTGGCGGATGATTTATTCGGCAACCATCCATTAACGCCCGAAGCGCGGGATGCGTTCGTCACCGAACTGCTTAAGAAAATGACAGTTGATGAGAAAATTGGTCAGCTGCGCTTAATCAGCGTCGGCCCGGATAACCCGAAAGAGGCGATCCGCGAGATGATCAAAGACGGTCAGGTTGGGGCGATTTTCAACACCGTAACCCGTCAGGATATCCGCGCCATGCAGGATCAGGTGATGGAATTAAGCCGCCTGAAAATTCCTCTTTTCTTTGCTTACGACGTGCTGCACGGTCAGCGCACGGTGTTCCCGATTAGCCTCGGTCTGGCCTCGTCTTTTAACCTCGATGCAGTGAAAACGGTCGGACGTGTCTCTGCTTATGAAGCGGCAGATGATGGCCTGAATATGACCTGGGCACCGATGGTCGATGTCTCGCGCGATCCGCGCTGGGGACGTGCTTCCGAAGGTTTTGGCGAAGATACGTATCTCACCTCAATAATGGGCAAAACCATGGTGGAAGCGATGCAGGGTAAAAGCCCGGCAGATCGCTACTCGGTGATGACCAGCGTCAAACACTTTGCCGCATACGGTGCGGTAGAAGGCGGTAAAGAGTACAACACCGTCGATATGAGTCCGCAGCGCCTGTTTAATGATTATATGCCGCCGTACAAAGCGGGGCTGGACGCAGGCAGCGGCGCGGTGATGGTGGCGCTGAACTCGCTGAACGGCACGCCAGCCACCTCCGATTCCTGGCTGCTGAAAGATGTTCTGCGCGACCAGTGGGGCTTTAAAGGCATCACCGTTTCCGATCACGGTGCAATCAAAGAGCTGATTAAACATGGCACGGCGGCAGACCCGGAAGATGCGGTGCGCGTGGCGCTGAAATCCGGAATCAACATGAGTATGAGCGACGAGTACTACTCGAAGTATCTGCCTGGGTTGATTAAATCCGGTAAAGTGACGATGGCAGAGCTGGACGATGCTGCCCGCCATGTACTGAACGTTAAATATGATATGGGGTTGTTTAACGACCCATACAGCCATCTCGGTCCGAAAGAGTCTGACCCGGTGGATACCAATGCCGAAAGCCGCTTGCACCGCAAAGAAGCGCGTGAAGTGGCGCGTGAAAGCCTGGTGTTGCTGAAAAACCGTCTCGAAACGTTACCGCTGAAAAAATCCGCAACCATTGCGGTGGTTGGCCCGCTGGCAGACAGCAAGCGTGACGTGATGGGAAGCTGGTCGGCGGCAGGTGTTGCAGATCAATCCGTGACCGTGCTGACCGGGATTAAAAATGCCGTCGGTGAAAACGGTAAAGTGCTGTATGCCAAAGGGGCGAACGTTACCAGTGACAAAGGCATTATCGATTTCCTGAATCAGTATGAAGAAGCGGTCAAAGTCGATCCGCGTTCGCCGCAAGAGATGATTGATGAAGCGGTGCAGACGGCGAAACAATCTGATGTGGTGGTGGCTGTAGTCGGTGAAGCTCAGGGGATGGCGCACGAAGCTTCCAGTCGTACCGATATCACTATTCCGCAAAGCCAACGTGACTTGATTGCGGCGCTGAAAGCCACCGGTAAACCGCTGGTGCTGGTGCTGATGAACGGGCGTCCGCTGGCGCTGGTGAAAGAAGATCAGCAGGCTGATGCGATTCTGGAAACCTGGTTTGCGGGGACTGAAGGCGGTAATGCAATTGCCGATGTGTTGTTTGGCGATTACAACCCGTCCGGCAAGCTGCCGATGTCCTTCCCGCGTTCTGTCGGGCAGATCCCGGTGTACTACAGCCATCTGAATACCGGGCGTCCGTATAATGCCGACAAGCCGAACAAATACACTTCGCGTTATTTTGATGAAGCTAACGGGGCGCTTTATCCGTTCGGCTATGGTCTGAGCTATACCACTTTCACCGTCTCTGATGTGAAACTTTCTGCGCCGACCATGAAGCGTGACGGCAAAGTGACGGCCAGCGTGCAGGTGACGAACACCGGTAAACGCGAAGGGGCCACGGTAGTGCAGATGTACTTGCAGGATGTGACGGCTTCCATGAGTCGTCCGGTGAAACAGCTGAAAGGCTTTGAGAAAATCACCCTGAAACCGGGCGAAACTCAGACCGTTAGCTTCCCGATTGATATCGAGGCGCTGAAGTTCTGGAATCAACAGATGAAATATGACGCCGAGCCTGGCAAGTTCAATGTCTTTATCGGCACTGATTCCGCACGCGTTAAGAAAGGCGAGTTTGAGTTGCTGTAATGCTTTAGTAAGGGCGTGACATTTGCGCCCTTTGCCTGATGTTCATATCTTAACTTGCTGAATTTTCGCCCTTTGTAGGCCGGATAAGGCGCTCGCGCCGCATCCGGCAGGAAACGCCGGACCGAATATGCCTCTTAAGTATTTATCTGATTCTGCAACTGAATCCGTCCGCTCAGGCTAATCCCGCCATTATCAACTATGCTTTTCTCTTAATTCGCTGAAAACAACAGTAAAAGAATGAGGAAAGCATCATGCCACTCTCAAAGGTCTGGGCAGGTTCACTGGTTTTGTTGGCAGCCGTGAGCCTGCCGCTGCACGCGGCTTCCCCCGTTAAAGTCGGTTCAAAAATCGATACTGAAGGCGCGCTGCTCGGCAATATCATTTTGCAGGTACTGGAAAGCCACGGCGTACCGACGGTCAATAAAGTGCAACTCGGAACGACTCCTGTGGTGCGCGGGGCGATTACTTCCGGTGAACTGGATATCTATCCGGAATATACCGGCAATGGCGCGTTTTTCTTTAAAGATGAAAACGATGCAGCGTGGAAAAACGCGCAGCAAGGTTACGAGAAAGTCAAAAAACTCGATGCAGAGCAAAACAAGTTAATCTGGCTGACGCCCGCACCTGCAAATAACACCTGGACCATCGCCGTGCGTCAGGATGTGGCAGAGAAAAACAAACTCACTTCGCTTGCTGACCTGAGTCGTTATCTGAAAGAGGGCGGCACCTTCAAACTGGCAGCCTCGGCAGAGTTTATCGAACGCGCCGATGCCTTACCCGCGTTTGAAAAAGCCTATGGCTTTAAGCTCGGTCAGGATCAGTTGCTGTCACTGGCTGGTGGCGACACGGCGGTGACGATTAAAGCCGCTGCCCAGCAAACTTCTGGCGTTAATGCCGCAATGGCTTACGGCACTGACGGTCCGGTCGCGGCGCTGGGGCTGCAAACCTTAAGCGATCCGCAAGGCGTGCAACCTATCTACGCGCCTGCACCAGTGGTGCGTGAGTCGGTGCTGAAAGAGTATCCGCAAATAGCACAGTGGCTACAGCCAGTCTTCGCCAGCCTCGATGCAAAAACATTGCAGCAACTGAATGCCAGCATTGCAGTGGAAGGACTGGATGCCAAAAAAGTGGCTGCCGACTACCTGAAACAAAAAGGGTGGGCGAAGTAATTTCCCGTGACTTATCTACGTATTAATCCTGTTCTGGCGCTGCTGCTGTTGCTGACGGCAATCGCAGCAGCGCTGCCGTTTATCAGCTACGCGCCTAATCGTTTAGTCTCGGGTGAAGGGCGTCATCTCTGGCAACTGTGGCCGCAAACGATCTGGATGCTGGTGGGCGTTGGTTGCGCCTGGCTGACAGCCTGTTTTATTCCCGCTAAAAAAGGCAGCATTTTTGCACTCATTCTGGCGCAATTCGTCTTCGTATTGCTGGTGTGGGGAGCTGGAAAGGCGGCGACCCAACTGGCGCAAAATGGCAGTGCGCTGGCGCGTACCAGCCTCGGCAGTGGTTTCTGGCTGGCTGCGGCGCTGGCATTGCTGGCCTGTAGCGATGCCATCCGCCGAATCTCCACGCATCCGCTGTGGCGCTGGTTGTTGCATATGCAGATTGCCATTATTCCGCTGTGGTTGCTTTACTCCGGCACGCTTAACGATCTCTCGCTAATGAAAGAATACGCCAACCGTCAGGATGTGTTTGACGACGCGCTGGCTCAACATCTGACGTTGCTGTTTGGTGCGGTGCTGCCTGCGTTAGTGATTGGTGTGCCATTGGGCATCTGGTGCTACTTTTCCACCGCGCGGCAGGGGGCGATTTTTTCTCTGCTCAATGTCATTCAGACCGTGCCTTCGGTGGCGCTCTTTGGCCTGTTGATTGCGCCGCTTGCCGCGCTGGTGACGGCCTTTCCGTGGCTGGGGAAGCTCGGCATAGCAGGAACCGGAATGACACCCGCACTGATTGCGCTGGTGCTCTATGCCTTGCTGCCGCTGGTGCGCGGCGTGGTAGTAGGCTTGAACCAGATCCCGCGCGATGTGCTGGAGAGCGCCAGAGCGATGGGGATGAGCGGGGCGCAGCGATTCCTGCATGTTCAGTTACCGCTGGCGTTACCGGTATTTCTGCGCAGCCTGCGGGTGGTGATGGTGCAAACTGTAGGCATGGCGGTGATTGCGGCGTTAATCGGCGCAGGCGGTTTTGGTGCGCTGGTTTTCCAGGGGCTGCTAAGCAGCGCCATTGATTTAGTGTTGCTGGGGGTGATCCCGGTAATTGTTCTGGCGGTGCTGATCGATGCGCTGTTCGATTTACTTATCGCACTGTTGAAGGTGAAACGTAATGATTGAATTTAGCCATGTCAGCAAACTGTTTGGCGCACAAAAAGCCGTTAACGATCTCAATCTCAATTTTCAGGAAGGGAGTTTTTCGGTGCTGATTGGCACATCTGGCTCCGGCAAATCCACCACCCTGAAAATGATTAACCGCCTGGTGGAACATGACAGCGGAGAGATCCGCATCGATCCCGCTCCCTGCCAGTACTGGAGTTGCGCCGCCGTATGGGCTATGCCATTCAATCTATTGGCCTGTTTCCCCACAGGAGCGTGGCACAAAACATTGCCACCGTGCCGCAATTACAAAAATGGTCGCGGGCGAGGATTGACGATCGTATCGACGAATTAATGGCGCTACTGGGGCTGGAGTCAAATTTACGTGAGCGTTATCCGCATCAGCTTTCCGGTGGTCAGCAGCAGCGTGTGGGAGTAGCGCGCGCACTGGCTGCCGATCCGCAAGTCTTACTGATGGATGAACCTTTTGGCGCACTGGACCCGGTAACGCGCGGCGCGTTGCAACAAGAGATGACGCGCATTCACCGTTTGCTGGGGCGTACCATTGTGCTGGTCACTCATGATATTGATGAGGCGCTACGGCTGGCAGAACATCTGGTATTGATGGATCACGGTGAAGTGGTGCAGCAGGGGAATCCGCTGACGATGCTGACTCGTCCGGCGAATGATTTTGTCCGCCAGTTTTTTGGACGTAGTGAACTGGGTGTGCGCCTGCTTTCGTTACGTAGTGTGGCGGATTACGTGCGTCGCGAAGAACGGGCAGAAGGTGAGGCACTGGCAGAAGAGATGACGCTGCGCGATGCGCTCTCCCTGTTTGTCGCGCGGGGATGCGAGGTGCTGCCGGTGGTGAACACGCAGGGCCAGCCTAGCGGCACGCTGCATTTTCAGGATCTGCTGGAGGAGGCGTAAGCGTATGAAGATGTTGCGCGATCCGCTGTTCTGGCTGATTGCTCTGTTTGTGGCGCTGATTTTCTGGCTGCCTTACAGCCAGCCGCTGTTTGCTGCCTTGTTCCCTCAACTGCCACGACCCGTTTATCAGCAAGAAAGTTTTGCCGCTCTGGCACTGGCTCATTTCTGGCTGGTGGGAATTTCGAGTTTGTTTGCGGTGATCATTGGTACTGGTGCCGGAATTGCTGTCACTCGCCCGTGGGGCGCGGAATTTCGCCCACTGGTGGAAACTATTGCCGCCGTTGGACAGACTTTTCCGCCCGTTGCAGTGCTGGCGATTGCCGTTCCGGTGATCGGCTTTGGTCTGAAACCAGCGATTATCGCCTTGATCCTTTACGGCGTGCTGCCCGTCCTGCAGGCGACACTTGCCGGGCTGGGAGCGATTGATGCCAGCGTGACAGAAGTTGCGAAAGGTATGGGAATGAGTCGTGGTCAGCGACTGCGTAAGGTCGAGCTACCGCTGGCGGCTCCGGTGATTCTGGCGGGCGTGCGAACTTCGGTGATTATCAACATTGGTACGGCGACGATCGCCTCAACGGTAGGGGCCAGCACGCTGGGTACGCCCATCATCATCGGGCTTAGCGGATTTAATACCGCGTATGTGATCCAGGGGGCGTTACTGGTGGCACTGGCGGCGATCATCGCAGACCGCCTGTTTGAAAGGCTGGTGCAGGCGCTTAGCCAGCACGCAAAATAAAGGTATAACCTGCGAGCATGACGCCACCAATTCCGCCTAACGCCATAAACAGGAACAGGGCGATGACCCCAATTTTAGCTATGCGCATAATGCACTCCTTATGTTAACGAAAGGATTGTACAGTAAAGCGCATTTGTTAACGAATCATTAAATGCCGAGTGGGAAAATATCATAGCCTTGTTCTTGCCAACTGGTGAGTTGCTGTTGTTGGGCGGAGGTTCGATTTTCACCGCACCACACCAGCAATGTACGGCCTTCGAACAGTTCAGGGCGTAGTTGATTGAGCGAGTGGGCGAGGACATCAATGCGCCATCCTTGTTGACTGGCAATCCAGCCCTCCAGCCACAGACGGGTGGTATCGTGAATATTCCAGCCAACCACCAGCGCATCTTTACCCTTTTTTTTACGTGCCGAAGCCAGACAGATGGCGATGTAGTTGATCAGTACGCCGTCGAGGATCGCCAGCAGCGCCTGGAGAGTCGCTTGTTGGCACTGAAGCCGTCGACGCAGAGGAATAAACAAATGCGTGGTGAGCGTCTGGGCGGGGTAATCCTGACCGCGCTCTTTGATCCACGTTCGCAGGCTATGCAGATTGCCGCTTTGCAAGTAAGTCAGTAATGTTTCTTGCTGATCGCGCCAGCCGTTCTGCACATCAACATTTTCATTACTGAGCAGCATTTTAACTTTGCTGACCTGCACGCCGTTGTCGATCCAGCGTTTGATCTCGCGGATCCGGTCAATATCGGCATCGTTGAACAGCCGATGACCGCCGTCTGTCCGTTGCGGTTTCAGCAATCCGTAACGCCTCTGCCACGCGCGTAACGTGACAGGGTTAATATCACAAAGCAACGCCACTTCACCAATTGTGTAAAGCGCCATCGTCTCACCCTTGCTCGCGAGGTCCCGGTTTAACTTTAGACGCAGTTTTGCGAACCAGGTAGTTTTGCCCGTTTTTTGTGCATTTATAGGGTGATTTTATTTTTGCCAGGCGATTTTGAGTGATCGTACTCACGAATTCTCATTTTTCTGCAAGAGTTCAAAGAAAGTTAAACGCAGGCAATGTATGTTACGCGTTTTAAAGGGAAGTGTGGTTTGCGGGTATGTACGATTTTAATCTGGTGTTGCTGCTGCTTCAGCAGATGTGCGTTTTTTTAGTCATTGCATGGTTAATGAGTAAAACGCCATTATTCATACCGTTAATGCAGGTCACGGTTCGTCTGCCGCATAAATTTCTCTGCTACATCGTCTTTTCCATCTTCTGCATCATGGGCACCTGGTTTGGGTTGCACATTGACGATTCTATTGCCAATACCCGTGCGATAGGCGCGGTAATGGGCGGCTTACTCGGCGGTCCGGTCGTCGGTGGGCTGGTTGGCCTGACCGGCGGGTTACATCGATATTCGATGGGGGGCATGACCGCGCTAAGTTGCATGATCTCGACCATCGTTGAAGGATTGCTCGGCGGCCTGGTACACAGCATCCTGATCCGTCGCGGGCGCACTGATAAAGTCTTTAACCCCATTACCGCCGGTGCCGTCACGTTCGTCGCTGAAATGGTGCAAATGTTGATCATCCTGGCGATCGCCCGACCTTATGAAGATGCGGTGCGTCTGGTGAGTAATATTGCTGCGCCAATGATGGTCACCAATACCGTCGGCGCGGCGCTGTTTATGCGTATATTGCTCGATAAACGCGCGATGTTTGAAAAATACACTTCGGCTTTTTCTGCCACTGCGCTGAAAGTGGCTGCCTCGACGGAAGGCATTTTGCGCCAGGGGTTTAACGAAGTGAACAGCATGAAAGTGGCACAGGTGCTGTATCAGGAGCTGGATATTGGTGCAGTCGCGATTACCGATCGAGAGAAATTGCTGGCCTTTACCGGAATTGGTGACGACCACCATTTACCCGGCAAACCGATATCTTCGACTTACACCTTAAAAGCGATTGAAACCGGTGAAGTGGTCTACGCTGATGGCAACGAAGTACCTTATCGTTGCTCTTTGCATCCGCAATGCAAACTGGGGTCGACGCTGGTAATTCCGTTGCGTGGTGAAAATCAGCGGGTGATGGGCACCATCAAATTGTATGAAGCCAAAAACCGTTTATTCAGTTCAATCAACCGCACGCTGGGCGAGGGGATTGCGCAACTGCTTTCGGCGCAGATCCTCGCCGGGCAATATGAGCGGCAAAAAGCGATGCTCACCCAGTCAGAGATCAAACTGCTTCACGCCCAGGTGAACCCCCATTTTTTGTTTAATGCGCTTAACACCATTAAAGCGGTGATCCGTCGCGACAGCGAACAGGCCAGCCAGCTGGTGCAGTATCTTTCCACTTTTTTCCGCAAAAACTTAAAGCGGCCTTCGGAGTTTGTTACTCTCGCCGACGAAATTGAACATGTGAACGCTTATCTGCAAATTGAAAAGGCGCGCTTCCAGTCGCGGTTGCAGGTCAACATTGCTATTCCGCAAGAATTATCCCAGCAGCAATTGCCCGCGTTTACCCTGCAACCGATAGTGGAAAACGCCATTAAACATGGGACATCACAACTGTTGGATACAGGGCGAGTGGCAATCAGCGCCCGACGTGAGGGGCAACATTTGATGCTGGAGATCGAAGACAATGCCGGTTTGTATCAACCGGTAACCAATGCCAGTGGGCTGGGGATGAATCTGGTGGATAAGCGTTTACGTGAACGGTTTGGCGATGACTATGGGATAAGCGTCGCCTGTGAGCCTGATAGTTACACCCGAATAACGTTACGACTACCATGGAGGGACGAGGCATGATTAAAGTCTTAATTGTCGATGATGAACCGTTAGCACGGGAGAACCTGCGCGTATTTTTGCAGGAGCAGAGCGATATTGAAATCGTTGGTGAGTGTTCAAACGCCGTGGAAGGGATCGGCGCGGTGCATAAACTGCGCCCGGATGTGCTGTTTCTCGATATCCAGATGCCGCGCATCAGTGGTCTGGAAATGGTGGGGATGCTCGACCCGGAACATCGTCCGTATATTGTTTTTCTCACCGCGTTTGACGAATACGCCATTAAAGCCTTTGAAGAACACGCCTTTGATTATCTGCTGAAGCCAATTGATGAAGCGCGACTGGAGAAAACGCTGGCGCGTTTGCGGCAGGAACGCAGCAAGCAGGATGTTTCGCTGTTACCAGAAAATCAACAGGCGCTGAAATTTATCCCTTGTACTGGGCATAGTCGGATTTATTTGCTGCAAATGAAAGATGTGGCATTTGTCAGCAGTCGGATGAGCGGTGTCTACGTTACCAGCCACGAAGGGAAAGAGGGCTTTACCGAATTGACATTACGTACCCTGGAAAGTCGTACACCACTACTGCGCTGCCATCGTCAGTATCTGGTTAACCTCGCGCATTTACAGGAGATTCGTCTGGAAGATAACGGCCAGGCCGAGTTGATTTTGCGTAATGGCTTAACCGTGCCGGTCAGCCGCCGTTATCTGAAAAGCTTAAAAGAGGCGATTGGCCTGTAAAAGACTGCTAAAATGGCTTTTTGCCTCATCAACACCTGAAGGCCTCATGCTAAGTAACGATATTCTGCGCAGCGTGCGCTACATTTTGAAAGCCAATAATAATGACCTGGTGCGTATTCTGGCGCTGGGTAATGTCGAAGCCACCGCGGAACAGATCGCCGTCTGGCTACGTAAAGAAGACGAAGAGGGTTTTCAGCGTTGTCCGGACATTGTTTTGTCGTCATTCCTCAATGGCCTGATTTATGAAAAACGCGGCAAGGATGAGTCTGCTCCGGCACTGGAGCCGGAGCGTCGCATTAATAACAACATCGTGCTAAAAAAATTACGCATCGCGTTTTCGCTGAAAACCGATGACATTCTGGCGATCCTCACCGAACAGCAGTTCCGCGTTTCGATGCCGGAAATTACGGCGATGATGCGTGCACCGGATCATAAAAACTTCCGCGAATGCGGCGATCAATTTTTACGTTATTTTCTGCGTGGACTGGCAGCGCGCCAGCATGTGAAGAAAAGCTAAGGGAAGGGCTCCATCCCCTC
>OBZD01000916.1_pt1 | contig 11553 bp, 13 predicted proteins | sample 1501551 | NCBI WGS metagenome assembly OBZD01 (sample SAMEA2580221, study PRJEB22360) | human gut metagenome | biome: human gut; feature: human-associated habitat; material: faeces | place: Denmark | collected 2008/2010 | reverse complement strand
TGCTCTGGCAATTAGTCACAAAAACTTTTACACTGGATGATAGAAAAAGATTTGACCAATCAGGATGCAATGCGTGATACAAAAATTTCTGCCAATGTTTTTATCAAATTACGAAACGGATAATATTGCTTTGGATAAACTGAAATGTACTTGTATCCCTTTGGACTGTACACCTAATGATGTTTTGGAATTCATACCGGAGGATAATGAATCATGAGTAATGACGTAAAGTTATTTGAAGGAAACCGGATCCGTTCTATCTGGAACAATGAAAAAGAAGAGTGGTATTTCAGCATCATAGATGCAGTGAACGTTTTGACGGATAGCAGAAATGCCGGAGCATACTGGAGAAAGCTGAAACAAAGATTAAAAGAAGACGGCAGCGAGGTCGTGACATTTTGTCACGCACTGAAATTAAAATCTCCCAAAGACGGGAAAATGTATAAAACGGATGTCACTGATATGCAAGGTCTATTCCGCATCATCCAGTCGATTCCCTCACCTAAAGCGGAGCCCTTCAAAATGTGGCTGGCGGAAGTAGGAAAAGAAAGAGTGGATGAAACCATCGACCCTGAACTTACAATAGACAGGGCGTTAGAAACCTACCTGAAAAAAGGGTACACAAGAGAATGGATTAATCAAAGACTGCAGGCGATCCAGGTCAGAAAAGAACTGACCGACTCCTGGCAAGACCACGGCGTGACAGAAGGTAAAGAATATGCGATTCTTACCAATGAAATTTCAAAGGCTTGGAGCGGAATGACCACAAGGCAGTATAAAAACTTGAAAGGTTTAAAAAAGGAAAACCTGCGGGACAATATGTCCACTACCGAATTGATATTAAATATGTTGGCTGAAACCGCCACAAAGGATATCGCAGAATCCGCCAATCCACAAGGTTTGGAAGAAAATAAAAAAGTGGCAAAACGCGGTGGGAAAATTGCCGGAAATGCCAGACGGGAAATAGAAGCGGAAACGGGAAAACCTGTCATCACCTCAAAAAATGCCATAGACTTCGGGAAACTGATTGATGGTGTCACAAAGACCATAGATAAAGGAGATACGAACAATGGCAAGTAAACAAAAACTGGAACTGACTTGGCTTGGCAAAGATAAAGAAATAAAAATAGAACCAAGGATTCTGATTGAAGATAAAGAAAAATCCAACTGTAAAAATGGTCCTGATACAGAAAATTCGTAGCATAAGGTTCATTTCTTCATGCTACAATACAAAAGCAGGAATAGAAGCACTAATCATCAGATTTTTACTAAATCCTTATGAACTACCGATGATAGGAGCAACTGTGATAGCATTTATTGAATTGATAAATGAGAAGAAGATTAAAGCGGTGTAGACAAATTTGAATTTGACGGGAATAAGTAATAATGTTGAGATTAAAGCCTTATAATATAAACGATGCAGATATAATTCTTTCTTGGAGTAAAGATGAAATAGCTTTTTATAAATGGTCAGCGGGTATTTTGGGCAAATATCCGATAACAAAAGAGAAATTTGGTTTTGTTAATAATCTAATGGCTTTTACAGCTATTGAAGATGATAAGATCGTAGGTTTTTTTACAATGAGAAGACTTTCAGAAAGCTTTGATGAGTTGAGGTTTGGCTTTATAGTTGTTGACCCTTCAAAGCGTGGCAAAGGACATGGAAAAAGGATGCTTCAGTTAGGTTTAAAGTTTGCATTTGAAATTTATGGCGCAAAAAAGGTTTCACTAAGTGTTTTTGAAAATAATGAATCTGCATATTTCTGTTACAAATCAGTTGGTTTTGATGATGTAATTCTTGATAAGACAGAAACATATTATGTTCTGGGAGAAGAATGGAAATGCAAAGAATTGATGATTGAAAATCGATAACTCCCAGTTTGTCAAGCTGAATACTGAGATAACGTATAATGAGTTTCGCAAATTCAAGCTTTGATAGCTTAACAGAAAGATTTATGAAGTAGCACAAAAAAAAGCACCTCCTTCGAGATGCTTCACAGGTATGACAATGGCCGCTGTTTTATTCTTCTGCCGGATATTCACCGCGGTAGATCACCGTTTCGGAAAGCGGTTTCCGCGGGAGCGGTTGGATTTCTCTGTCTGTGTAGCCCAAGGCGATAGCCGCCACCATTTCCCCTTCCACATTCAGCCATTTTTTCAGTTCATCATAAGCGAAGAAAATATTGCAGGTCCACAGCGTCCCGATATTCCTTGCTGTCGCTTCCAGGCACATATTCTGGATCGCCGCGCTTACCGACTGGATGTCCGCCATTTCCATCAGATGCTCATCTATGGGAAATTCGCCGTAGTAGTCCTTCCCCTTGCTGTTGATAAAGAAGACGATGACCGGCGCCTGTTCCAGCACGCGGGCCGTATAAATTGCGGCGGGGATATATTTTTCATACCCTTTTCCGAAAATGGCCGCTTTATCGCTCCGGTTCCTTTTGATTCCTTCCTTCAGAGCGCGGACCATTTCTTTCCGCGCGTCTCCGCGGACGACCACAAAGCGCCAGGGCTGCTCATTATGCTCCGACGGCGCCCAGGAGGCTGCTTCCAAAAGAGCATGCAAATCCTCCTCAGGGATATTCTTTTTGATGAAACGCCGTGTGCTGCGGCGCGCTTTTATTTCATGTATCACGTTTCCAACTTCCTTTTCCCTATTACATATTCTTCTCACATATGCGTTTTATTATAAACAAATGTGATTTATACTGCAAGTGACCCCCGGACGGTTTATAGGAAATACACCTTCCCTTCGGCACGCCTTACCGCCGGATCTCTATGACGTCCTCTTCTTTTTTCCGGTTCAGCGGGGACGGATGATGCGCCGGATAGCCGAAGCTCATGGCAAGCACCATTTCTCCCGCATCCAGCCAGTTTTTTAATTCATCATAGGCAAAGAAAATATTGCCGTTCCACAAGCTGCCGATTCCCATTTCCGCAGCCATAAGCGCCATATTTTCCGCGGCGGCGCCGATGGCCTGTACATCGCTCAATTCATGGATTTTTTCAGCGGCGCTCCAATCTTCCCGGAGACTTTTCCCTTCGGGATGGGTGATGAAAACGGTGACAGGCGCGACGGCCATGCATTTCATCGTGTACCTTGCATTGGCGATATACTCTTTGGATCCGGTAATGATTCCCTCTCCTCTTTCCGATCGGTCAATCCCCTCTTTCATGAGCGAGAGCATTATTTCCTTTGATTTTCCCAGAGCGGCGATCATCTTCCAGGGCTGCCGGTTTTTCGGAGACGGCGCCCACATACCGGCAAGGAGAATCTTCCGGAGTATTTCCTCCGGTATCTCCTGTTTTTTGAACAGACGGATACTCCGCCTTTTAAAAATAATATCTTCCATGGCTCCTCCTTGATTTCTTTTTACTATTATATGTTTTTACAGCGCATTCTGTCATATAATAAAAGAAACTTATCATTGGAAAGGAGAAATGCCATGCTTGAACCGATCATCCGCAAAAACGCTTTCGGAGGAAAAGGCGAAGTGACTCTCCGGCCGCTTCTGACCGATGAACAGAAAAATGAAAAGATTCAAATGTATGCGGAAGTCACCATTCCTGAAGGCGCTTCGCTTGGCATCCACCGGCATAGGGGAAATGCAGAGTCCTACTACATCCTTTCCGGAACAGGTCTTTACACCGACGACGGAAAGACCTATGAAGTCCATGCGGGTGACACGACATACTGCGCCGATAGCCACTGCCACGGACTTGAAAATACGGGAGACAGCGACTTGAGATTCATGGCGCTCATCATTCCGTCGTGAAATTACTGTAAAAAACAAAAAGAAATTACGTTAGGAGAAATATGGATTACTCTATTATCATTTCAATAGTAGGTATTTTAATTTCTATGGTCAGTATTTATAATAGCTGGCAAACCAGAAAAGAGTCAAAGGAAAGGTTTGCTATTGAAACAATCTCGGATGCATGTAAAATAGAACCGTGTTATAGACCCTATGGCGAAAATAAAATTTATATTACTATTTCTAATGAATCTGAATATGCTATTTATGATGTCATTATTTTACAAGGCTTAAATACCACTGATCTTTATAAAGGTAATTCTCTGTGTAAAGCAAAATATATCCGTTCAATAAAAGGACATAGCCAAGGTTCTAAGATAATTGAACATCGCGGACTAGGAATGTCGAAATTTTTTGTTATCGGAATATTCTTTAGAGATCATTTAAATAATGAATGGTTTAGAGATAGTTATGGTAAAACTCTTCAGGCAAAAGGGTATAAAAATTTACTAGCTAATAAAAAGATTATCTTTCCACCTTATTAATAACCGATCATTCCTCAACACTATGTGTCGTGATTCATAACTATTTAATAAAGGAGATTCATTATGGCTTTAAAAGAATACAAACTTCCTTTCGGCCGCGGGTTCCAGACGGTCATGCTTCCCGAAGAGCATGTATCCGACGTATTGGAAGGCATACCGACAGCTGCCTGCGACATTAAAGAAGCCACTCTGGAATGTATGCGCCGCCCCATCGGGTCCGCGCCGCTTGTTCAAAAAGTGCAAAAGGGCGACAAGGTCTGCCTTATCATCGCCGACATCACCCGCGCGTGGAACCATGCCCGTGATTTCACCGTCCATGTAGTTAATGAACTTAATCTGGCGGGAATCCCTGACGAAGATATTTTTATCGTATTCGCCCAGGGCACGCACAGGGCACACACCGACGCGGAAAATATCGAATGTGTGGGAGAAGAAGTGGCGCGACGCATTGCCATGTATCAGCATGACTGCCGGGATAAAAACATGCTCACCCGTATGGGCGTGACCACCCGCGGCACGGAGGTATGGCTGAATAAACGCGTCGCGGAAGCGGACAAAGTCATTCTCCTGAACGCTCTTTCCACCCATGACATGGCAGGCTTCGGCGGCGGACGCAAACTTGTCCTTCCCGGCGTAGCAGGGTGGGATACCATCCAGCAGAATCACTGCCACGCCCTGGGCGACGAAGTCGGCTCCGGCCTGAATCCCGATTCCCATGTCCTTAAAACGAAAGGAAATCCGGTCAGCGAAGATATGCAGGAAGGCTGCGACATGCTCCGCCCCTGTTTCCTCGTCCACTCCCTTATCAACGCTGACGGCGAAGTGTCGGGCATGGTCGGCGGAGACCCCTATGAAGCATGGGCGGCGGGTGCGAAAGAAACATACCGTATGCAGAAAGTTCCCATGAAACAGAAAGCCGACGTGACCATCGTCAGTGCGGGGGGATACCCGAAAGACACCAATCTTTACCAGGGAACGAAGTGTTACACGTCATCCGACATGGCAACAAAAAAGGGCGGCATCATCATCACCATGATCGAAGCGGATGACATCATGGAACCGCCGGCCTACCTGGACAGTTTCAAATACGATAATCTGGAAGACATGGAAAAAGCTCTCCGCAAATGCTTTACTATTCCCTTCTTTGTCGCTTTTGAGAACCTCATCACCGCCACGACCCATACCATCTACTTCGTAACAAAACCGGAAAATTTCGACATCATCCGGAAAAAAACGCCGCAGATCCCCGTCGCCACCGTACAGGAAGCTTGGGAACTGGCAAAGAAACAATTAGAGAAAGAAGGTAAGACGGACTACACCATCAATATCATCCCCCACGGCAGCGCCGTCGTCCCTTTCCTGGAATAATCCCACGCAAAAAGGGCAGACTTTTGAAAATCTGCTCTTTTTTAATGCACGAATATGAGTCCTGACAAAATTAAAAAGACAAGGGCACTGCTATATTTCTCTCATTCCGGCAGAAAAACCGCCGGACTTCTATGAATCCACAGTGATCTAAAGCATACTGATATTACTTCCAAAGAACTGATTCGCTGAGCGGACGGCGGGTCTTGTTCCGATGAACCGCTTCTCCGCGGTAGCCGAAAGCCGCCATCACAGCGATCCCGAAATGTTCCGTATCGAAAAGGCCGTGCTCTTCTCCCAAAAGCCTATCCATCTCCTTGGGTATAAATCCTTCCAAAGGGCACGAGTCAATTCCCATGAGCGCTGCCACCGCCATCATATTTGCCATGACGATGTACGCTTGTTTTCCTGCCCAGTCAAAAGCACTCCGTTCGCTTTCCAGCGTTTTGAAATCATTTTCCGAGAAATTACCGTAAGCGTTTCTGTAAAATTCATAGACTTCATCAGGTACCTGGTGGACGTCTTTCAGCATATGCCTGATGTAATCCGATCCGAAAGTGATATCTGCTTTTTTCCGTGCCAGGAATACCACGAAATGGCTGGCATCCAGTTTGTCCTTAATGCCCCATCCGAATTCCTTCATTTCTTCACGAAGCGTTTTGTCCTGGATGACAAGTATTTTCCACGTTTCCAGTCCGAAAGAAGTCGGAGCCAGACGAGCCGTTTCCAAAAGCGCTTCAAAGTCTTCCGGCGGAATAGTTTTTTCGCTGAATCTTTTTGTCGCATAGCGGTACTTCATAGCGTTCAGCAGTTCTTCTTTCTTAAAATTAGGTTTTGCCGCATTGACCGTTTCAATAACGGCTGATTCTTTCTGATCCATAACAATCTCCCTCCTAATACATATTAATCATATTTATGACATAAGATTACGCCCCTCTTCGAAAACTGTCAATATAGTTTCTCCTTCATCTTTTTACCCCCATCCTGGTTAGTATTCCATAAACAATAAAAAATGATTCTTTGCTATTTTTTTAGTTTTTCTGGAGAAAAGTATTCAATCAATTGCAAATACTGAACAAATAGAGTAAAATGTACATATATTAAATCGACAATTTTAAAAACATTTAATTATGAGGCTTGTATGCTCCAAAGTTACGATAAAAAATATTTAAAAATCGCATTGCCTGCGGCACTGGAAGGTCTCTTCATGATTCTCCTCGCTTCCGCGGATTTAATCATGGTCGGCACCTTGGGGGCTGTTTCCATTGCGGCGGTCAGTATTTTCCTCCAGCCGCGGCTCGTCATTCTCTGCTTTACCCGTTCTCTTGCTTCCTCCGTGACTCTTCTTGTTTCCCGGGACGCCGGACGGAATGACAGGACAAACGCCTCCGATATTCTGAAGAAATCTATTTTCATCGGAGCCATCATCCTTCTGTTCATCCATGGTATCTTCTATCTGTTCCTCGAAGATATTTTCTACCTTATGGGCGCAAAGACAGAATATATGGCGGAGGCTCTCGCTTACGGAAATATTGCGCTGCTTTCCGTTTTTATTTCTTCATTCACCCTCTTTTTCCAGGCAGTCCAGCTTGGCTTCGGCCAGACGGCAATCATCATGAAGACAAATATTCTGGGAAATATAGTGAATGTCATCATGAATTTCATCCTGATCTTCGGCATGGGGCCGATTCCTGCCATGGGTGTCGCCGGCGCGGCAATCGGTACAGTCATAAGCACCATTTTCAGTCTGTGCTGGACGATTTATCTTATGAAAAAAGACCACCTTCTTGAAGGAGGTTCTTTCATTCCCGACCAAGCGTATTTCAAAAAAGTCACACCTATTTTCCTTTCTGTTTTCAGTGAACAGGGTTTTGAGCGTATAGGCATGGTTCTTTTCACCCGCATGGCGGCGAGCCTTGGCACGATTCCCTTTGCCGTCCACAGTATCTGTATGAATATTGCCGATATTTACTGGGACTACATCGTAGGATTCGGCAAAGCGAGCATGGTCACCGCAGGGCAGTCTATCGGCAAAAAATCGGAAACCGAATGGCACGCGTTTAAACGGGCAGGCATTAAATGGACTCTGATCTGTTCCACCGCCGCGTTCACCCTCACTGCCGTTTTCAGAGAAGAAATCTTTTCTTTCTATTCTTCCGATCCCGAAGCGCTTGCTATGAGCGGCATCGCTATGCTTATCTGCGCTGTCGTGAATTTTCCGGCAGGACATGCCCTCGTCTGTGCAGGTATCCTGCGCGGCAGCGGAAAGACCGCTTCTGTTGCGGCGTATGCTTTCGTAAGCATCACGATTCTCCGTCCTATCATGACAGCATTCTTCCTTTTTGTCATGGGATGGGGCCTTGTCGGCGCATGGTGCGCCCTTTTACTTGACCAATGCATCCGCGCCTCTTGCGCGACTGTCCTTCTTCACCGCCTCCAAAAAGCCGGATGGAATAAAATGATTGAAAAACTGGCGTAAATATGCCCGCTGTCCATCGGATGGCGGTTTTTCACCGGCAGATACATTTGAAATATTTCTTACTTCCGGCCACGAAATCACAAGAAAATATGCTTTTGCTTTTTCCTGTATTATAATTTAAATGGCAGCCGTTAAAATAAGTTTTTTTATTTGCCGAGACAATGATAAATTTTTCTGGAGAACTTTCTTTCAATCAAAAAATAATTACCGAAGTACACCCCTTTGAAGCACCTGTCCTTACCCGGTTTAAACTGAAAAGTGTAAAAATCTTGGGACTGGCTGCCGAATAATATATCCTTTCAAAACTCATTAGTTTTATAAAGGAGAAATCAATTTATAGCACTATACGCTCCAAACGGCAAAATCGTCTGCGTGGAAATTAATAATAAAAAAGTCTGTTTGAAACGATTTTATAATCGGCAGGCGGTATAATGCTTGTATCGGAAAATCCAAGATGCATACCGATACAACTCAATCGGTTTAACTGACAAAGTATTAGAATTTTAGGATTAGCCGTTCTACGGCAGTCTGAGATTTAATAAATTTAAAAAGGAGTCTGAAATGTTTACTATCTTCTCTTATTTAGCCTGTGCAGCATTTATCATGTTAATTATTGGATTGATAAAGCCTAAATGGGGTAGCTTCGGGCGCTATCCGGATATTAATCGTTGGAAACTTGCGTTACTCTGGTTTGCTGTAGTTGCCGTATTTTCATCGGTAGGATCCGCATTTATGACTGATGCGGATAAATTACATTTGGAGCAGAGGAAACTGGAGAGGCAGGCAGCAGAGCAAGACAAAAAAGACGCTGAAAGCATAACTGCGTTGATGTCTGGGTTGGACATTGACAAAGTTTCCGCAAAATCTGATCTTTTACTACTTCGTCAACTAGGATTTACAACAGTTACAAAGATATTCGGCGATCCCAAAAGCGGCTATGAATTATCGGCTCCGGAATTAGGGCAGGCTATCGCAGCAGTATATACAGATGAATCAAAAAATATAACCGAAGTCATCTATAAAAATCACACGCTATATAAAGATGGCGTGGTAAAGAAAACGCTCAAAGATATAATATTAACAAAAGCAGATGCTGAAAGAGCTTATAAATCAGCGCGGAAATGGGTAAAAAATAATCTAAAAGATCCGGATAGCGCAAAATTCGACGATGATAAATTTGGTGCTTTCAAAGAAAATGGAATTATTAAAATGTCAGGAATTGTTAGAGCAAAAAATAGTTTTAATGCCATCGTTCCCGCAAAATGGTATGCTGAGGTGGACGCATCTTCGTATAATGTGCTCAACGCATCTATAGATAATGAGTAGCCTGTAACCACATAACATAAAAATCCCGCTATCGTACCGTTAATACGACAGCGGGAATGTAATACCCCAACCGGGGCTTATTACGTTTATGGGAATAGCACACAGCCGACCTACTTTTTGAAGGAGGCTGTTTTTTTATGCCCTTCCCAAAAAGTTAGGGAATTATCTTTTAACTTGGAATTGTAAGATACTTAATCAGAGTAAAGAAGTATTCTTCATTCCTGTACCCATAAGCTAAACGCTTACTGACTTTTATTTTATTGTTCCATTTTTTAATTTACCTGTATTTATAGTATAGGTGGTAAGTGCAATCAGACCATCTATCCGTTTTTCTTTGTTCACTGCAAATGCTAACCGGGCCGCTATTCCACTTCCTTTTGCTGCTTCAAACCAGCTGTTCCAACATCTCTGTGTTTCTATCGGGGCTCTTAATAGAAATAGTCCATTTATTTCCTCTTTCATGACATAACAGACGACCAGTTCCTGATAGCGCTTCAATATTTCATCCAAATTGCTTTTTTGTTTTAGCGTAAGACGGTCATTTTTTTCATAGCAGATTCCATCTTAAATGTTTTGATTTCTTATATATCTTGCTTTCTCTTTGGATTTCTGCTTTCCGCGCCTATTTCCTTGAAGAAAGTCTCAAATGCTTTTTTTAGAACGCCCTTTAGCCACCCATAGGATATCTCCCCGCTCCAGATCCATTACACTGGTTGCATAGTTGTATCCCTTATGCAAGGAAAATTTATCCACCGCTATATATTGAGGTCTATAATCAGCCATTTTTAATTCTTTCCGATGGATGGTATCCCAGTTTATATGGGTAATTTCATGGATGTCTCTTATACAGGTACATGATCCGGCTTGTGGATCGGGTAGTAATTCTGGTTCCCTGTCACCGTGAAACCTACACTTTCAGTCGATGTTTCACGGTAACAGGGACATCGGTATCTGTGGCATTTAGTCCTGATGTGCTGCATGATTTTCGGATAAGGAGGGATATCTCTCAAGGGCATCTTCTCTTTGTTATAGACATGCATGAAGTGCCCGTATTAAGGATAGTGAACCTGTAGGAAGCCTAATGGCTTTTCATGCGGAAAGTTAAAATTTGTGAAGATTGGTCAAAATCGAAATTATTGCAGTAAAATTGTTGGAAATTGAATGAGATAGATGTCATATAAACATAAAGAGTACGTCGTCCTTTCTGTCTGAGTCCGATCGCTTCAGACTAATTTATTACTAAGACAATTGTACTCTTTTTTATGTAGTTATTTTTTACCCCCCCAATTATCCGTGACAATCCAAAATAATTGTCCTTTACTCTCCGGACAGCACCTATTATACCCCATTATTCAGAGCGGCGGAAAAAATGCCTCATGCAAGAGACTGTAAACAGAATGTAACACGGAGTAAAGAATATATTACTCTGATGACAGCTTACCGGCTTCCTTGGTCACAGAAACAGTCCTTCACATTCATTCAGTATGATGCCTTACCGCAAGTACCGCTTTTATCAGACAAAAAGGCTGTTGGAAATTTGGCACACGAAAAAAATCTTTCTTCTATTTTTTTATGTCATCACCTCAAACGAGTATCACCATCCGCAGCATCAGTGATGATCACAATTTCATACGTCGCTTTGCTCCTTTAAGAACGATTCACTTGCTTTCTTCTAAACAAGAGAGCTCACCCAATCCCTATTCTTACCGCAAGAACTCTTTTTCTAAATACCGGTCTGTTTTAAATGCTTTATGAAATAAAAGATAATCAGAAAACCTTCTTCTTTAGAAGGATGTGGCAAGCAAAGCCGGACGGAGGATACTCGCATACCGAGATGACTCTAATCGTAAAATAATCTTTTAGAGCGAGTTAGGTTTCTCCTTTCCTGTCGATTCAGCACCACCTATGACCATAATCCCACCATAAAGCACATAGTACGAGTAAGCATACTTGTTCCCGCCGTAATGAATTAAATGACAAAAGAGCTTATGGCTTGATACCCCATCCATAAAAGAGAAACCCACCGGCATAGCCGGTGGTTCTTCTTATGCGGCCCAAGGGCCTATCTTACCAGCGGCGC
>OBZD01000915.1_pt1 | contig 11582 bp, 7 predicted proteins | sample 1501551 | NCBI WGS metagenome assembly OBZD01 (sample SAMEA2580221, study PRJEB22360) | human gut metagenome | biome: human gut; feature: human-associated habitat; material: faeces | place: Denmark | collected 2008/2010 | reverse complement strand
AAGCATATCCCAAAGCTGACGAGAAGAAACTCGATGCAGAGATTGCTTCTATAACAGCCAAGATTAAGGCAGAGGAAGCAAGCGGAGTTACTCCGTCTAACAGATATGATGGCGGAACTTTCAAATGGCCAACAACAAGTACAAGAATAACTTCTCCATACGGAGATACATCTGACAGAACTTCACCGCATAAAGGTGTGGATATTGGAGCGGTCAGGGCAGGAGTTTCAGGTGATCCTGTATATGCAGCTTATGACGGTAAAGTTGTTATTGCACACAGACAGAGTGAGTATTACTCAACAGCGGGTAATTATGTGATGATTTATCATGGTAATGGACTGTATACGAGATACCTGCATCTTGATAGTTTAAATGTATCAGTAGGACAACAGGTTACTAAGGGACAGAAGCTTGGTGTTATGGGTAATACGGGTAATTCATTTGGTGCACATCTGCATTTTGATGTAATGCTCAATGGTTCATATGTTAATCCTATGCCATATTTTAAATAAATAATTCAACTTAATAGGAGGACTCAATGGAATATGATAATAACAGACCTTTTTCTTCGGAAGGGGCCGCACAGGAACGAAAGAGAAAACATGCTTTAGGCAAAGGCGTTATTATTGGTGTTGTGGCAACACTGCTGGTTGTGATACTGGCGTTGTCATGCGTATTCATGGGACTTATAAGAAGTGGTAATCTTCATATTGGAATTGATGGACGTATATATGTCCAGGATGTTGGAACAAGTGATAATGAAGGAATCGGAACTAAGGTTGAAAGTAAGCTGAATGCTCTGGATTCGCTGCTTGGAGATGGATTCTACTTTGATGATGTAGATGATGAAAAGGCTGCAGACAACATTTTTAAGGCATATCTTGCTGCATATGGTGATAAATATACGGTTTATTATACGCCTGAAGAATATAAGTCAATGATGGAGTCAACATCAGGTTCTTTCTATGGAATTGGTGCGGTATGCCAGAAGGCTGATGATGGTTCAATACTTATATCTGAGGCATATGAGGATGCACCAGCATATAAGGCTGGTATCAGAAATGGAGATAAGGTAACAGAGGTTAATGGTGAGGATATTACAGGAATGGACCTTTCTGTAGCAGTTGCTCTTATTAAGGGCGAGAAGGGAACAGATGTTAACCTTACTGTTATGAGAAATGGCGAGAAGCTGAGCTTCACAGTTACAAGAGACAAGATTGATATTAAGACTGTTTCATCAGAGGTGATTGAGAATAATATAGGTTATATTTATATTTCACAGTTTGATGATGTTACAACAGAGCAGTTTAAGACAGCAGTTGATGACCTTCAGAAGCAGGGAATTACAGGACTTGTAATTGATATAAGAAATAATCCTGGCGGAGTTCTTAATACTGTAGTGGATATGCTTGATTATATTCTTCCTAATGGACTTATCGTGTATACAGAGACTAAGTCTGGTAAGAGACAGGAATATTCAGGTTCTGATAATCATGAGCTTAATATTTCAATGGCAGTTTTGGTAAATGGCAATAGTGCAAGTGCATCTGAGATATTTGCCGGTGCAATGCAGGATTATGATAAGGCACAGATAATCGGAACACAGACATTTGGTAAAGGCATTGTGCAGACAATCCGTCCGCTTACTGATGGAAGTGCGGTTAAGTATACAATTGCCAAATATTTTACTCCTAAGGGACAGGATATTCACGGCAAGGGAGTGACACCTGACAGTATAGTGGAGCTTCCGGATGATGCGACTGAAGATGTGCAGTTGAAGGCAGCAGTAGAGTATCTCAATGGAAAAATGAGTGTCAGCGCGGCAGAATAACGAATATAGAAGTATGGAATAAAGTACAGGACAAATCGAATGTTTGTTCTGTACTTTTTAGCTGTTATATTGTATAATGAGAAAAATGCTGGAAAACAAGGAGGGATTATGGACAGATTTGTATTACATTCGGATTTTAAGCCGATGGGCGACCAGCCGCAGGCTATTGAAGCACTTACAAAGGGCTTTGAGGAAGGCAATCAGTTTGAGACTCTAGTTGGTGTAACTGGTTCTGGTAAAACATTTACAATGGCGAACATTATACAGAATGTTCAGAAACCTACACTTATTATAAGCCATAATAAGACACTGGCAGCGCAGTTGTATGGGGAGATGAAGGAGTTCTTTCCAGAGAATGCGGTTGAGTACTTTGTCTCCTATTATGATTATTACCAGCCAGAGGCCTATGTACCTCAGAGTGACACTTATATTGCGAAGGATTCATCTATTAATGATGAAATTGATAAATTAAGACATTCGGCAACAGCGGCACTTTCCGAAAGAAATGATGTTATTATCGTTGCTTCGGTTTCATGTATATATGGATTAGGTGCGCCGATTGATTATAAGAACATGGTTATTTCGCTTCGTCCGGGAATGGAGAAGGACAGGGATGATTGCATAAGAAAGCTTATTGATATCCAGTATGTAAGGAACGACCAGGATTTTAAGCGAGGAACCTTCAGGGTAAGAGGCGATGTTGTTGAAGTGTATCCTTCATCATCATCAGGTGATGCCATAAGAGTTGAATTCTTTGGTGATGAAGTGGACAGAATAAGTGAGATAGATTCTCTTACAGGCGAGGTTAAAGGCGTTCTTGAACATATTGCGATATTCCCTAACTCACATTATGTTGTTGAGAAGGAGAAGATGGACGCTGCGATTGAGAACATTAAGGCAGAGCTTGCCGAGAGAGTGAAGTATTTCAAGAGTGAGGATAAGCTTCTAGAGGCACAGAGAATTGAAGAGAGAACGAATTTTGATATAGAGATGATGCAGGAGACAGGCTTTTGTTCAGGAATAGAGAATTATTCAAGACATCTGGCAGGACTTCCGGCAGGGTGTCCTCCGTATACGCTGATGGATTATTTTCCAGATGATTTTCTTATTATTGTGGATGAGTCGCATATCACTATTCCGCAGATTCGAGGCATGTATGCCGGTGACCAGTCAAGAAAGACTACGCTTGTAGATTATGGCTTCAGACTGCCATCTGCGAAGGACAACAGACCGCTTAATTTCAGCGAGTTTGAGAGCAAGATTTCACAGATGCTTTTCGTATCAGCAACACCAAGCACATACGAGGCAGAGCATGAACTTATGAGAACCGAGCAGGTTATCAGACCTACCGGACTTCTTGACCCGGAGATAACTGTTAAGCCGATTGAAGGACAGATTGATGACCTTATATCAGAGATTAATAAGGAAACTGCCAAGAAGAACAAGGTGCTTGTTACTACACTTACCAAGAGAATGGCGGAGGACCTTACTGATTATCTTAAAGAGGCAGGAATCAGGGTTAAGTATCTTCATGCAGATATTGATACGCTTGAGCGTCAGAAGATTATAAGAGATATGCGTCTTGATGGATTTGATGTTCTTGTTGGAATCAACCTGCTGCGAGAAGGTCTGGATATTCCTGAAATCAGCCTTGTTGCAATACTTGATGCTGATAAGGAAGGCTTCTTAAGAACAGAGACATCACTTATACAGACGATTGGTCGAGCTGCAAGAAATGCAGAGGGACATGTTATCATGTATGCAGACAAGATTACTGAATCTATGGAAAAGGCTATTTCAGAGACAGAACGAAGAAGAAAGATTCAGCAGGAGTATAATGATGAGCATGGAATTACTCCACAGACAATCAAGAAGGCAGTAAGAGATCTGATAAGCATAAGCAAGGCAGCGGAGCCGGGTGATGCTTCCGGAAAGCTTAAGGTTGATTATGAATCTATGAGCATCAAAGAGCTTGAGAAGGTTAAGACGCAGGTTGAGAAGAACATGCGTAAGGCAGCAGCAGAGCTTAACTTTGAGGAGGCTGCACAGCTTCGTGACAAGATGATTGAGATTAATAAATATATTTATGAAGGAAAAAAACATGGCTGATAGTAAGTTAAAGAAAGAGATAGAAAGAGGCAGTTACAAGAACTGCATAAGGATAAAGGGTGCAAGAGAGCATAATCTTAAAGGAATAGATGTTGATATTCCAAGAGACAAGCTTGTTGTGCTTACAGGACTTTCAGGTTCGGGAAAGTCGAGTCTTGCATTTGATACAATATATGCAGAAGGTCAGAGAAGATATATGGAATCACTGTCCTCATATGCAAGACAGTTCTTGGGACAGATGGAAAAGCCGGATGTTGACAGTATTGAAGGGCTTTCACCGGCTATATCTATAGACCAGAAGTCGACTAACAGAAATCCGCGTTCTACAGTAGGAACTGTTACAGAAATATATGATTATTTTCGACTTCTCTATGCAAGAATTGGTATTCCGCATTGTCCAAAATGTGGACGCGAAATCAACAAACAGACAGTTGACCAGATGGTTGATGTTATTATGGCACTTCCTGAAAGAACTAAGATTCAGATTCTTGCACCTGTTGTCCGTGGACGAAAGGGTGAGCATGTAAAGCTATTTGAACAGGCAAAGAAGAGCGGATTTGTGCGTGTTATTGCTGATGGAAGCATGTATGAGCTGACAGATGAGATTAAGCTTGATAAGAATAAGAAGCATAATATTGAGATTGTTGTAGACAGACTTTCTGTAAGAGACGGAATCCAGAAACGACTTACAGATTCTATTGAGACAGCTCTTAAGCTTGCCGAAGGTCTTATGACAGTAGATGTTATTGATGGTGAGACACTTAATTTCAGCCAGAGCTTTTCCTGCCCAGACTGTGGTATAAGTATTGATGAGGTTGAGCCAAGAAGCTTTTCGTTCAACAATCCATTTGGCGCATGCCCTGACTGTTTTGGACTTGGTTATACAATGAAGTTTGATGCAGAGCTGCTTATACCGGATGAGAGTCTCAGCATTGATGAAGGCGCTATTGTCGGAATGGGCTGGCAGTCATCTAAGGACGAGGGCAGCTTTAGCAGGGCGGTTCTTGATGCACTTGCAGAGGAATATGGATTTTCATTAAAGACACCATTCAAGGATTATCCTGATGATATTAAGGATATTATTATCAATGGTACTAAGGGACATTCTGTAAAGGTTAAATATAAAGGCCAGCGCGGAGAGGGTGTATATGATGTCGCATTTGAAGGTCTTATTAAGAATATGGAGAGAAGATACAGAGAGACATATTCTGATAATACTAAGCAGCAGTATGAGGAATTTATGAGAATAAGACCTTGTTCTGCCTGTCACGGACAGAGACTTAAGCCGTCTTCACTTGCTGTTACTATTGCAGATAAGAACATATATGAGATTACTAACATGTCTATTATAAAGCTTCAGGAATTTCTTGAGAATATGAAGCTTTCAGAGAGACAGCTGTTTATTGGTGCAGAGATTCTTAAGGAAATCAAGGCGAGAATTAAGTTCCTTGTAGATGTAGGACTTGATTATCTGGCACTTTCGCGTGCCACAGGAACTCTGTCAGGCGGTGAAGCGCAGAGAATCAGGCTTGCTACACAGATTGGTTCAGGTCTTGTAGGAGTTGCTTATATTCTTGATGAGCCAAGTATCGGACTTCACCAGAGGGATAATGACAAGCTGCTGGGAACTCTGACACATTTACGCGATCTTGGTAACTCAGTTATTGTCGTTGAACATGATGAGGATACTATGTTTGCAGCCGATTATATTGTGGATATCGGACCAGGCGCAGGAAGAAATGGTGGAGAAGTTGTCGCAACAGGAACTGCTGCGGATATTATGGCGTGCAAGGACTCACTTACAGGTGCATATCTGTCAGGAAGAATCAAGATACCTGTACCGGCAGAGCGTAGAAAGCCTGCTGGCTGGATTAAGGTAAGAGGCGCAAGGGAGAATAATCTTAAGAATATTGATGTAGATATTCCGCTTGGAGTTGTCACATGCGTAACAGGTGTGTCAGGCTCAGGCAAGAGTTCACTTGTTAATGAGATTCTTTACAAGCACCTTGCAAAGTCGCTTAACAGGGCGAGATGTATTGCAGGCGACCATGATGGAATTGACGGAATAGAGCAGCTTGATAAGGTCATTAATATTGACCAGTCACCAATTGGACGAACACCAAGGTCTAATCCGGCAACCTATACAGGTGTATTTGACATGATAAGAGACCTGTTTGCAACGACTAAGGATGCCAAGGAGCGAGGATATACGAAGGGCAGATTCAGCTTTAATGTTAAAGGCGGAAGATGTGAGGCATGTTCAGGCGACGGTATTATCAAGATAGAGATGCATTTCTTGCCGGATGTGTATGTTCCTTGTGAAGTCTGCGAGGGTAAGCGTTACAACAGAGAAACTCTTGAAGTAAAATACAAGGATAAGAGCATATATGATGTTCTTGACATGACTATTGAGGATGCAGTTGATTTCTTTGAAAATGTGCCAAGTATAAGAAGAAAGATTGAGACTCTCAACGAGGTTGGCTTGTCTTACGTCCAGCTTGGACAGCCATCAACTGAGCTTTCAGGTGGTGAGGCACAGAGAATCAAGCTTGCAACAGAGCTTTCAAGAAGAAGCACAGGAAAGACTATATATATTCTTGATGAGCCTACAACCGGACTGCATTTTGCCGATGTCCACAAGCTTGTCAATATCCTTCACAGGCTTGCAGAGGGTGGCAACACTGTAGTTGTTATTGAACATAATCTTGATGTTATTAAGACAGCAGATTATATTATAGATATGGGACCAGAGGGTGGCGACCGCGGCGGAACTGTTATTGCCAAGGGAACGCCTGAGGAGATTGTTAAGGTTAAGAAGTCTTATACTGGACAGTATGTTAAGAAGTATCTGGAAGAGAAGTAAGATTAAGAAGTGAATGAACGTATATCTGGAAAGTGTATGCAAGGGATGTCGGTTTGATATTTTGGGGAGTAGAATGGAGGCAGTTATGATAAAAGGGATTATCTTTGATATGGACGGAGTTATGATTGATACGGAAAATCAGTCTAATCTTGGCTGGCTGTGGGCAGCTTCCCAGAAAAATGTAGAGATGCCGTTATGGCTTATCGACAGTTTTAAAGGTGCACCGGCAAAGCTTAGTCAGAGCTTTTTTGATGATTATTATCATGGAGAGCAGGATTACTGGGAAATGCGGACAATGCGCACAGACCATGTCTACAAAATCAGGGAGACAGAGGAAGTTCCGGTTAAGCCGGGGCTTCATATGCTGCTTGATTATATTAAGGATAACGGTCTCAAATGTGCTGTTGCAACTTCAACACAGAAATCAAGTGCTGAAAAGAGCCTTCACAGAATAGGAGCATGGGATTATCTTTCTGGTGTTGTATATGGAGATGAGGTTGAGCATGGAAAGCCTGAGCCGGACATATTCTTAAGGGCAGCAGGCTTTATTGGCTGTGAACCGTCAGAATGTGTAGTAATTGAGGACAGTATTAATGGCATTAAAGCAGGATATGCAGCAGGCATGAAGGTGATTCATATACCTGATACTATTGAGATTAACGATGACATCCGAAGACTGACTTCAGTTGTGTGCCATTCTTTATCTGATGTGCCTGATATTATAGACACATGGAATGAGGGAAATGTTGCTGATGTTGAAGGTTATTATGAAAATGCTATGATAAACCGTGTGTATGTTGACAGAGTGCATGTTAAGAAAGCATTTGCAGAATACACAGCAGCTTATAATGCAGATGACCCTAAGATTAAATTAAAAATTGACCACACTTACAGAGTTGCAGCTTTGTGCGAAAGAATTGCAAAGGCAACCGGAATGTGTGCCTATGATGTTGAGCTGGCATGGTTATCCGGAATGCTTCATGATGTTGGAAGATTTGAACAGATAAAGCGTTATAACACATTTTCAGATGCGGACTCTGTTGACCATGCAAAATTCGGTGCAGACCTGTTGTTCAAAGATGGTCTTATCAGTACTTTTCTTAATGGAATGGTCAAATGTACAGGCTACAAGCCAGGAGCATTAGAGGATCGATATAGTTCTGATGGAGTATTTCTGTATGACAGATTGAATAAATCGGACATGGAAATGCTTGAACTTGCAATAAGGTGTCACAATATGTACAGAATTCCGCAGGGACTTAATCACCGCGAGCAGGCATTCTGCAATGTGCTTCGTGACGCTGATAAGGTTGATATATTTAAGGTTAATATTGATACTCCGCTTGAAGAAATATATAACACTACGACTGAAGAACTGATGAAGAGCAATATTACAGATGAAGTGTTAGAAGCGTTTGATGAGGAACACTGTATACTCAAAGCAATAAGACGCACACCGGCTGATACTGTTATTGGTCATGTATCACTTGCTTATGAGCTTGTGTATGATGAGAGCGTGCGGATTACTGTCGAACAGGGCTATCTTGCAAAGCTTATGCATTTTCATTCTGATAATGAGGAGACCAACAGAAAGATGGCGATGGTCAGAGAGAAGATGGATTCTTATGTGAAGAAGAGAATTGGGGAGAATTAAGGCTTGTCATAAGTGGCAAGTTTAACTATAATGTATATATAAATACACAAGATTGGAGATTGATCATGGATCAGGAGAAAGTTATTGTCATTGACTTCGGTGGTCAGTACAACCAGCTGGTTGCGCGCCGTGTCCGTGAATGTAATGTATATTGTGAGATCTATTCTTACAAGACAGACCTGGCGCAGATTAAGGCCATGAACCCTAAAGGAATTATCCTTACGGGTGGTCCTAACAGCTGTTATGAAGATGGCGCGCCAACATGTACTAAAGAACTTTTCGAACTTGGTGTACCTGTACTTGGTCTTTGCTATGGCGCACAGCTTATGCAGCATGTGCTTGGTGGCAAGGTTGAGAAGGCACCAGTAAGAGAGTATGGAAAGACAGAAACATTTGTAGATAAGAGCAGCGCTTTATTCTCAGATGTCTCAGAGAAAACTATTGTGTGGATGAGCCATTTTGACTACATCTCACAGATTGCACCAGGATTCAAGATTGTTGCCCACACAGCAGACTGCCCAGTTGCAGCAGCAGAGTGTACAGAGAAGAATCTTTATGCAATCCAGTTCCACCCAGAGGTTCTTCATACTCAGGAAGGAACCAAGATGCTTCACAACTTTGTTCGTGGAGTATGCGGATGTGCCGGAACATGGAAGATGGATGCATTTGTTGAGAATACAATTAAGGAAATCCGCGAGAAGGTTGGCAGTGGCAAGGTTTTACTTGCTCTTTCAGGTGGTGTTGATTCATCTGTTGCAGCCGGACTTCTTTCAAGAGCTATTGGAAAGCAGCTTACATGCGTATTCGTAGACCATGGTCTTCTTCGTAAAGATGAAGGTGATGAAGTTGAGAGTGTATTTGGACCAGAAGGACAGTTCGATCTTAACTTTATAAGAGTTAATGCACAGGAAAGATATTACTCTAAGCTTGCAGGCGTTACTGAGCCAGAAGCTAAGAGAAAGATTATTGGGGAAGAGTTTATCCGTGTATTTGAGGAAGAAGCCAAGAAAATTGGTGCAGTTGACTTCCTTGCACAGGGAACTATATATCCAGACGTTGTAGAGAGCGGACTTGGCGGTGAATCAGCCGTAATCAAGTCTCACCACAATGTAGGAGGACTTCCTGATTTCGTTGATTTCAAGGAAATCATTGAGCCACTCCGCAACCTTTTCAAGGATGAGGTTCGTAAGGCTGGTCTTGAGCTTGGAATACCAGAACATCTTGTATTCCGTCAGCCATTCCCAGGTCCGGGACTTGGAATCAGAATTATCGGCGAGGTAACAGCTGATAAGGTTCGTATCGTTCAGGACGCTGACTTTATCTACCGTTCAGAGGTTGACAAGGCTGTAGCTGAGTACAAGAAAGCTAACGGCAAGGCTCCAGCATGGATGCCAAACCAGTATTTCGCAGCCCTCACTAACATGCGTTCCGTTGGTGTTATGGGTGACGAAAGAACTTACGATTATGCGGTTGCACTTCGTGCAGTCAACACAATTGATTTCATGACAGCAGAGAGCGCAGAGATTCCATTTGAGGTTCTCCAGACAGTCATGAGCAGAATTATAAATGAGGTGCGTGGGGTCAACAGAGTATTCTATGATCTGACTAGTAAACCACCTGGAACGATTGAGTTTGAATAATCCACACAACCAAAAGAAACCAGTATTTATGCGGGTTGCAAGCAAATTTGCTTAGTGATTGGCAACAAAATGGCAACATTTTGTGATTATTCAAGAGATAGAAATTTTATTTCATAACGTATATAAAGAAACCTTACTGATTTTCAGAAGTAAAAAACTGAATATCGGTAAGGTTTTTCTATTCTCTTCTTTTATTTTTCTTTTTTAGTCAATTCTTTTACGAGGTAATCACTCAGCTCCTGAGATGGTACCTTGGCACGTTTCTGGTAAGTATCCAGTTCCGGGTACTTATATCTCCATTCATCATATTCTTCCTTGCTGATTTCATCGTTTTCCAGTTTGTCAGATTGTTCCATCCATGCACGAAACATTTCATCGACAGATGAGCCGGGAGCAGATATGGAAGAGTCAAGGCAGAGATGAGGTTGTCCATCTACATTTTTTACCTTCAGACCATACATATCTTCCAGTGCAAATAGTGTATGCATCAGACCTATGTGAGTATCAATATCTGGAACTGTTAAGGCATGAGTATTGATATCAAAGATCTGAGACATTTGTTTTACAAGATCAATCTTAGGAACTCTGGCTTCAGATTCATACTGAGCCATGCGGACATCTGAGGTTTTTCCCATGAATCCCAGTTGTTCTCCGAGTTGCTTTTGTGTCATGCCTTTGCGGTTGCGAAAAAATTTGATACGTTGTCCGATTGCCATTCTTGTTTGCCTCCTTATAGTGGTCATTCGTGTTGCCGTAATTAATTGTGATAGAAAATAAAACAATTCTGTTTAGGTTCAGTATAGCATGAGCAATTTTGGATAGCAAGAAGAACTTAAACAAAAAAATTTAACGTCCTCATAAAATCGCTTGACTTAAATTAAAATGTTTAGTATCATGCAAATGTAGTAACTTAAACAAAATGCGTTAAGATAGAAAGGAGAGATGAGATGTGACGAACAGAACTTTTATGACAGTAGAAGAAGTTGCAGCGGAACTGGGAGTTTCCAAGTCTTATGCTTATAAGATTGTCAAACAGTTAAATGATGAATTACAGAAGCTGGGTTATCTTACGGTAGCTGGCAGAGTAAACACCAATTATTTCCGCAAAAAAGTATGTTACAGCGAAGTGTAAGAGAGAGGAGAATTTGTATGAGTATTTACAAAGATAATGTCACTGGGAAGTGGCGAGTGGTTTATCGGTATACCGACTGGACAGGGAAAACGAAACAGACTTCAAAACGAGGATTTCCTACGAAGCGAGAAGCGCAGATGTGGGAACACGAACAAATGTTAAAGCATGATGCAAAACTGGATATGACTTTCGCAAGTTTTTATGAAATCTATGTAGAAGATAAAAAGGAACGAATCCGGGATAACACATGGGGAACTAAGAATAATATTGCCAGAACAAAAATTCTTCCATACTTTGGGGAGAGAAAGATTGCAGAAATTGAACCAAAAGATGTGATTGCATGGCAGAATCAT
>OBZD01000900.1_pt1 | contig 11772 bp, 9 predicted proteins | sample 1501551 | NCBI WGS metagenome assembly OBZD01 (sample SAMEA2580221, study PRJEB22360) | human gut metagenome | biome: human gut; feature: human-associated habitat; material: faeces | place: Denmark | collected 2008/2010 | reverse complement strand
GACATGATCGGCATCCCGTGGATGCTGGCGTTTGCCCTCCGTGATACCGGCTGGTATCTGCGCAATGACATCATCTGGATGAAGGATAACCCCATGCCGGAGAGCGTCAAAGACCGCTGCGCCCGCTGCTATGAGCATATCTTCCTGTTCTCCAAGTCCAAGAAGTATTTCTTTGACTACAAGGCAATCTCCGAACCGATTGCCCCCGCAACGGCAGAACGTCTCAAGCGCGGCATGAAGGGTGGCAACAAATACGGGAAGCCCGTTCCCGGTCAGCCTCAGCCGCAGTCCATCAACCGCCCCCGTGAGCATGGCGAGATCAAGGACGCAGACATCAATCCGCTTCGCAATAAGCGCGATGTCTGGAAGATCAACACCGTCCCTTTCAAGGGCGGTCACTATGCCGCCTACCCTCCGAAACTGGTTGAGACCTGCCTTCTCGCCGGTTGTCCCGAAGGCGGTATTGTGCTTGACCCGTTCATGGGAAGCGGCACAACCGGCATGGTTGCTTCGCAGATAGGGCGTCATTTCGTGGGCATCGAGCTGAACCCTGAATACACCGAGCTTGCCTACAAGCGGATTGGAGGTGAAATCTGATGTCCAATGAACCGGAACTTAAAGCCCGCGACAAGGTAGTTCTGCGGATGACGCGAGAGGGCGCGATCGAGGAAAACCTGACGGCTGGCACCGAACAGCGTGTGTCAAAGCGGCTGGAAGATGCGGAGCTGGTGAAGCCCGGTGAGACAGCCGAGCCTTCCGAGGCACTTTCTGCGGAGGAACAGAAAAAGGCGCAGATGCACCGTCAACAGCGTCAGTTTCAGGCGGAACACGCCGAGGATAACGACACACAGCCGCCCTCGGAAACGTCCGTTACAGAAGAGAAAATGGCAGAAAATCCACCCCAGAATGCACCCGAACCGCTGCCCGTGTCAGAGACTCCGTTCAAGCCTCCTGCTTTGGAGCAGCACGGCGTTTCTTCTCATACCGGCACGGTGATTGCCGAAACGGTTGTCACGCACAAGCTGCGCAAGACCTCGGCAGTGGAGATAGTTGACGCGGATGCCGTTCTCTCCCAAGCGGCGGAGACTGCCTCCGCAAAGCCGGTCTCGGACGATGCCGTTCCACCTACGAAGCGGATGCAGAAGCTCGAAAGGAAGTCTGAGAAGGCACATGAACGTCTGGACGCTGCCCGCGAGAAGCTGCCCACGCACAAGGTTCTCAAGAAAGAGCGTGTCTTTGATGAAGAGACCGGCAAGGGCAAAACCCGCCTTCATTTTGAGGATGAGCTGAAAAAGCCCAAGGGCAAAGGCAAGCTGCAATTTGAGACAGAGAAAACCGTCCGCAAGGTCGGTGACACTCTCGCTTCCGGCATTCACGGCAAAATCCATGAGGTCGAACAGGAAAACTCGTCGGTTGAGGCGGCACATAAGACGGAGATCGCCGCTGAGACTGCCGCTCGGCATTTCCGTCATCATCGGGAAAGCAGCGTCAACAAGCCTTATGAGAAGGTCTCCAAGCTGGAACATAAGGCGGATGTCGCTGATGCCAAGCTCCAATATGAGAGAAATCAGCAGGAGCATCCTGAGATGAAGAAGCAGAACATGAACAAGCACTATCAGAAGCAGAACATCAAGAAGGAATATGCCGCCGCTCGAAATGCCGGTTCTCAGACTGCCGGGACTGCCACAAAGAATACCGGCAAGAAGCTCGGTGAGAAGGCGTCCGACAAGATCAAGGAGTTCTTTGAGAAGAACAAGAAGGTCTTCATCTGGATCGGCGTCGGAATTGCCCTTCTCGTTTTGCTCGGTGCCGGTATCAGCTCGTGTTCGATGCTCACCTCTACCGGCTCGTCGGTTATCGCTTCCTCCTATCTCAGCGAGGATGACGCGATGCTCGGTGCGGAGGCGCAGTATTGCCAAATGGAGCAAGAGCTGCAACGCTATCTCGATACCTATGAAAGCACTCATGACTATGACGAGTATCACTTCGATCTGGATGACATTGAGCATGACCCCTATGTGCTGATCTCCATCCTCTCGGCTCTCCACGAGGGCGAGTTCACACTGGACGAGGTGCAGGGTACGCTCCAAATGCTGTTTGAAAAGCAGTACATCCTCACCGAAGAGGTCATCGTCGAAACCAGATACCGCACGGAGACTGACACATGGACGGATGCAGACGGCAACACGCACACGGAAACCTATCGTGTCCCGTATGACTACTACATCTGCAACGTGAAGCTCGAAAACTTCAATCTCTCCCATGTCCCGGTCTACATCATGTCTCAGGAACAGCTCTCCATGTATGCGACGTATATGTCGGTGCTGGGCAACCGCGAGGATCTGTTCGGTGACTCTCCCTATGTGGACAAGTACATCACCAATCCTCCCGCCGACTACGATGTCAACCCGGAATACCTGAACGATGAGAAGTTTGCGGCACTGATCACCGAGGCGGAAAAGTATCTCGGCTATCCGTATGTGTGGGGCGGCTCCAATCCCGACACGTCCTTTGACTGCTCCGGCTTCGTCAGCTACGTTCTCACAAACAGCGGACTTGTGAATACCGGGCGGCTCGGCGCACAGGGGCTTTACAACGTCTGTACGCCGGTTTCAAAGGCGAATGCACAGCCCGGTGATCTCATCTTTTTCGTTGGGACGTATGACACCCCCGGCGTGTCTCACGTCGGCATCTACGTTGGTGATGGCGTCATGATTCACTGCGGCGATCCCATTCAGTACACATCTATCAACTCTTCCTATTGGCAGCAGCATTTCTACGCCTTCGGAAGACCCGCCTATTAAAAGAAAGGAGTTTTTCATGAATCCCAAGTACCAGAAAGTCCTCTCCGACATTGAGAAGGCTGAAAAGAAGAAGTCCGAAATCGAAGGTCAGCTCAAGGAGCTGTACGACAAGAAGACAGAGCTGGAAAACCTTGAAATCATCAATACCGTGCGCTCTATGGTGATGGACAAGGATCAGATCATGGTGTTCCTGTCTTCCATGAAGGGCGGCACCAAGCCCGCCGGAAATACGGAGGTAATCGACAATGCGTAAGAAGTTTCGTTTTCTGACCGTCCTTGCGGTCTGCGTCATGGTTCTGTCCTGCTTCTCGGTGACGGCGTTTGCCTATGCCGATGACACCGATCAGAACCTTCCGGTCACAGAGGCAACCCAGCCGGAACAGCAGCCTGAGACTACGCCCGCGCCGGAAAAGCCGAAGGGTGAGCCGATTGACGATGAGGGCAACGCCTACACCCGCGACTTGCTCTATGATAAGGCAACCAACAAGCAGTTCATCACAGTCCAGACGAAGAGCGGCAACACCTTCTTCATTGTCATCGACTACGATGCGCCCATCAACGAGGATGAGGAACAGTATCAGACATACTTCCTCAACATGGTTGATGAGAGCGATCTGCTTGCGCTGCTGGATGATGATACTGCGGCTGCTCTGACCACCTGTAACTGCAAGGAAAAGTGCGCTGCCGGTCAGGTCAACACAGACTGCCCGGTCTGCAAGACCAACATGAGCGAATGCACCGGCACAGCCCCCGTTACACCTGAGCCGGATAAGGATGCGGAAACCGATGCTCCCGCCCCTAAACCCGAAAAGAAATCCAACATCGGCATGATCCTCGTCATCTTCGTTCTTGCCGGTGCTGCGGGTGCAGCCTATTACTACATCAAGTTCGTCAAGGGCAGAAAGCTCAAGGATGAGGATATGGACTTCTTCGACGATGAAGGCTACGAGGAAGAGCCGTACATCAACGAGGATGATGAGCCGCAGATTGCGGAGGATGCCGAAACGGATGGTGATGAAGATTGATCTTAGTCATTGCTGAAAAGCCCAGCGTAGCCCAGTCCATCGCAAAGGTGTTGGGCGCGACGTCCTGCAAGGACGGCTACATGGAGGGCGGCAATTACATTGTTTCGTGGTGCTTCGGTCATCTGGTGGAGCTGGCAGACGCCAGCTCCTACGATGAGCGGTATGCCAAGTGGCGGTACGACGATCTGCCCATTGTTCCGGAGAACTGGATGTTTGAGGTCACGAAGGACAAAGCACAGCAGTTCAAGGTGCTGTCCTCTCTCATGAAGGACAAGCGCGTCACCGAACTGGTCTGTGCAACCGATGCAGGACGCGAGGGTGAGCTGATCTTCCGGCTGGTCTACAACAAAGCCGGATGCACCAAGCCCTTCAAGCGTCTGTGGATCAGCTCGTTGGAGGATTCCGCCATCCGCGAAGGCTTCCAGCATCTCCGGGACGGCATGGAATATGACTGTCTCTTTGAAGCAGCACTCAGCCGCTCGAAGGCGGACTGGATTGTCGGCATCAACGGCACCCGCCTGTTTACCACGCTCTATCACAAGAAGCTGGTGGTCGGGCGCGTCCAGACGCCGACCCTTGCAATGCTGGTGGAGCGCGACGGGAAAATCTCCACGTTCCAAAAGGAGAAGTATTTCAACGTCCACGTCGGCAAGGGCGATCTGACCGCCGATCTGGAAAAGGTCAAAACCGAAGAGGAAGCAAAAAGAATTGCGGCGGCTTGCGAGGAAAAGGCAGCCGGCGGTTTTTTTCTCACCGAAACACGAGAAAAAGCAAGCCGTCGTTTCTTCTCTCAAGCGGGAGACGAAAACCGTCAATCCTCCGAAGCTCTATGATCTGACCACCTTGCAGCGCGAGGCAAACCGATACTACGGCTTCACTGCCCAGCAGACGCTCGATCTCGTTCAGACGCTCTACGAAAAGAAGCTCCTGACCTATCCGCGCACGGACAGCCAGTTTATTACGGACGATATGGAGGACACTGCCCGTCAGGTCATTTCCATCGTCTGCCGCCAGCTTCCGCTTTTCTCCGGTGTTTCGGTTACTCCGGACATTGCCCGCGTAACCGACAACAGCAAGGTTACGGATCACCACGCCATTCTCCCGACCGTTCAGCTTGAAAAGCAGGATGTTTCCGCGCTCCCGCAGTCGGAGCAGAAAATCCTCAATCTTATCGGGATGCGCCTCCTGTGTGCGACCGGCGAGAAGCACACCTACGCAGAGACGCAGATCACGCTCTCCTGCGAGGGCTATGCGTTCAAAGACAAGGGCAAGACCGTCGTTCAAAACGGCTGGAAAGCCATTGAAGAGCTGTTCAAGGCTTCCCTCAAGACGAAGGAAAAGGACGATCCCATGAAGTCCCTGCCCGAAGTCCATGAGGGCGATGTTCTGGATGGTGTGTCCGCCAGCGTCACCGAACACTTTACGACACCCCCGAAGCAGTTCACGGAAGACACGCTCCTGTCTGCGATGGAGACTGCCGGAAATGATCAGTTTGACGATGACACCGAAAAGAAAGGTCTCGGCACTCCCGCGACCCGCGCCGGGATCATTGAAAAGCTGGTAAAGTCCGGCTTTGCTGAACGCAAGGGCAAATCCCTCATTCCCACAAAGGACGGCTGCAACCTCGTCTGCGTCCTGCCGGAACAGATCACTTCTCCCGCAATGACGGCGGAATGGGAAAACACGCTCATGGAGATTGAACGCGGCAAGGCAGATGCGGACGCCTTCCTCAGCGGCATTGTCCGGATGACCGGGGATCTCGTGAAAGCCTACCCGTTTCTCTCCGATGCCGAAGCCCAGCGTTTCGGCACGGGGAAAGAGGAAATCGGCAAATGCCCCCGCTGCGGTTCTCCGGTCTATGTCGGCAAGGGCAACTTCTATTGCTCGAATAAGAAATGCTCCTTCTGCCTGTGGGAAGACAACAAGTTCTTTTCCAGCAAGAAAAAGAAGCTGACCAAGAAGATTGCAAAGGAGCTGCTGGACAAGGGCTGGTGCCGCGTGACCGGGCTTTACACGCCGAAGAAGCCTCAGCTCTACGATGCGGTGATCCGGCTGGATGACAGCGGCGGCAAATACGTCAGCTTCAAAATGGAGTTTGACCGATGAGCCGCCCGAAGTACATTGCCTCATGCAGCGGAGGCAAAGACAGCGTAGCGACGCTCCTGCTGGCAGCACAGCACAATGAGCCGCTGGACGAGGCAGTTTTCAGCGAAGTCATGTTTGATCAGGACACAAGCGGTGAAGTCCCGGAACACCGGGACTTCATCTATGACCGGCTCAAGCCCTTCTGCGAAAAGGAGCTGGGCATCAAGTTCACCATTCTCCATGCAGACAAGACCTACGATGACGTATTCCATCATGTCATCACCCGCGGACCTCATAAGGGCGAGGTTCGCGGCTTTGCGTGGGCTGGGATGTGCGCAGTCAATCGGGATTGCAAAATCCCGCCCGTCCGCAAGTACAATGCCGCGCTCTCGCCGGACACCGTGAGCTATGTCGGCATCGCAGAGGATGAACCCAAACGCCTTGCGCGTCTGGACGGCGTGAAGAAGGTCAGTCTGCTTGCCAAGTACGGCATGACGGAGGCGGACGCCTACAAGCTCTGTCAGGATCACGGACTGCTTTCCCCGATTTACGCTCACTGCCGGAGAAACGGCTGCTGGTTCTGCCCCAACGCAAGTGATAAAGAAGTGCTGCACATAATCACAAATCACCCGGATATGTTTGACCGGCTGATTGAATGGGAGAACGAAGACAACATATTCCATCGTCGGATGACGCGCAGAGAAACCCCGTCTGAGGTAAAGGCTCGTTTATTGAGCAAATCCCAGACGGGTTTTTCTTCACCCAAAAGAAAATAAGAAATGGAGGTTTGAGATGGCTGAAAACAAAAATGCACAGCAAGTCCGCGAAATCACGGACAAGCTGGAACAGGGCATCAAGGAGCTTTTTGAATCCGAGCGGTTCAAGGAATATCTCCGCTCGATGTCCAAGTTCTACAACTATTCCTTCAACAACACGCTGCTCATTGCGATGCAGAAGCCGGAGGCAACCTATGTTGCCGGTTATACCTCGTGGCAGCGCAACTTTGACCGTCAGGTCATGAAGGGCGAAAAGGGCATCAAGATTCTCGCACCCGCGCCGTACAAGGCGCAGGAAGAGCGTGAAAAGATTGACCCCGTGACGCAGAAGCCGGTAATCGGCACGGACGGAAAGGCTGTCACGGAAACAGTTGAGGTTCTGCGTCCTGCCTTCAAGGTGGTGAGTGTCTTTGATGTTTCCCAGACGGACGGCAAGGAGCTTCCGGACATCATCGTCGATGAGCTGAAAGGCACCGTCGAAAACTACGAGGCGTTCTTCGATGCGCTCAAGCAGGAATCTCCCGTCCCCGTTTCCTTTGAGGATATTCCGGGCGGGGCAAAGGGATTCTTCTCGCCGGTTGAAAGCCGCATTGCCATTCAGGAAGGCATGAGCGAAATCCAGACGGTCAAAACCGCCATTCACGAGATCGCCCACGCAAAGCTCCACGCCTTCAAGCAGGATGAGCAAGCCGCACTCGAAGACAAGAAGGATCGTCACACCAAAGAAGTTGAGGCGGAGAGCGTTGCCTACACCGTCTGCCAGCGTTACGGCATTGAAACTTCGGACTATTCCTTCGGCTACATCGCCGGTTGGTCATCCGGCAAGGAGACCAAGGAACTGAAAAGCTCTCTGGACACCATCCGCATGACGGCGGCTGAGATGATCGAGGGCATTGACGCCAAGCTCAAGGTGCTGCTGGCAGAGAAAGCACAGTCCGCAGAGAAGGAAACCGAAACTCCTGCAAAGGAAGCCATTCTGGAAGAAAAGCCGGAAGCCCCTATTTACCGCGAGACGGCGAATTACGCCTATGAAGCCGGTGAGATGGACGCTTATCGCGCCTCCCTTGCTGCAAATGAGGAATGCCGCCGTGCGATTGAAGCGGCGATCAGCTCTAACTACGCAGATAACCGGCTGGATGCGGATGCTGCCGTGAAAAGCGTCCTTGAGCAGTTCCCTCCGGAGCGCGTCCGGTATGTCCTCGCAAACACCATTCAGCAGAAAGACTTTGATGGGCGCATTCCCCAGCCCCTCAAGGAATGGGCGAAGAGCGTTGAGGTCTGCCCGGAGAACGCCTCCCGCTTCCTTGTGGATAAACCCAATCCCGGACTGACCGCACTTTTCGTCGATGCGTTCCGCCAGCAGACCGAAGCGCAGAAGGAAGTCATGCCTGAGAAAGCAGTGGAAAGAGACCCGGAGGTCGTTGCATGGGAGAACGATGAGATTACCTCGATTGAGGTAAAAACCGTGGAGGTCAAGTCTCCCTTTGCCCCCTTGTCGGAGGAAGCGGCAAAATCACCGAAAGCGCACCGCCTGACTGCCGAAGAGAAGGAGATCAAAGCCGCCGTCATGGACACGCTCAAGGGGCAGATTGCCTATAACAACGACGGTATGCGGGCGTCCTATCGCGCCTCTAACCATTCCTTCAATCTGCTGGCACGGAACGGCGTCAGGATCGAGGGCAACACGGTCACGCAGAATGGTGAGCCGCTGTTCAAAATCCATCGCCGTCATGCGACGCGGAAAACACAGGGCTGCTATCGTGAGCTGCTGCCGACGCTGGAATACGTCAAGCAGGAGCAGAAGCAGGAAAAGCCCTCCATCCGCGATCAGCTCAAAGCTGCCGCAAAACAGCAGCCGGAGAAGAAGTCTCCGGTCAAATCCAAAACGCACGACATGGAGTTGTGAGAAAGGAGACGCATGAAGAAATACACAGACGTTGACATCGCTGCGGAGCTGCAGAAGCTCGTGGACAGTCATGTAGACAGCTACAAGGAAGACTTCGACATAGACAAGCGCATCATCCGCCGCGCTGCCGAAAGCCAGAATCCAGAAGACAGGACGCTGATGTGGTTCTGCCGCCCACACGGAACGCACTGCCTCAATGAAAATCAGGTCTTTATTCAGGGAACGCGGGATCACAACACCTTCCGATTTTACGCAGAACAGACCTACGACGAGTGTATTGCCCGTGTCATCGTTCCGAAAGCCGTCAAGCGCGGCAAGGTGTTCGGAGATGTCTTTGAGATCAATTACCGGGAACAGGCGGCAAATGTGGCGCAGAACTCGGTTGCACCGGATCATGACCGGCTGACCTTCGCAGATGGCTATGTGCTGGACGCACCCTGCCGCAGCAGCTTCGATGCGGCAATGGCTCTGGTCGGTGAGCATGGCGGCGTCAAAACCCACCAGACGCTCCCGAAGGACGCGGATGCTCTGGCGGAAGTGCTGTCCCAGCAGAAAACTCGTCGTAACAGACTGCCGGAGGCGGAGAGGACGGAGGGGCTTGCCTCTCTGCCCGTTGCAGAACTCCGCAAGTACGAAGCGGTCAAAAAGGCGCATCCCGACGCGCTGGTTTGCTTTGCCCAGAACGGCTATTTTGAGCTTTACGGCAAGGACGCGGAAAAAGCTGCGCCCTTGCTCGGCACAAAGCTCCTTGAGAAGAAGGTACGCGGCAAGAACTCCATGCCGGTGACCGGCTTCCGTGAAGCCGCGTGGGTAGCCGGTTCTCACAAGCTCTGGAAGTCCGGCGCAGATGTCTTTCTCAGCAAGGACGGCGAGACCTTCAAGGAACTCAAAGCCGCAGATTACATTCCTGTCGGCGCGACGCTGAATGTGGACGGAATCAAGTGCAGAATTGACGCGGTTGATTTTGCTGCCGATGAAGTCCGACTGACTAACATCGAGGACAAAAACCGCCCCATCCGCTTTTCTGAAAGCATCCAGTATGTTCGCTCCTATGTGGAAGACGCCGGGACTGCCATCTACGACACCATTCCGAAGAAGCCCGCTGCCCGTGAATCCATCCGCGACAAGCTGAAATCCGCGCAGAAAGCCCAGCCGCCCCACACACCGAAGCCACAGAAATTGAAAGGAAAGGATATGGAACTCTGATATGAAAAACTTTACCGTGGAAGAAATCAACCTGATGTGCTGCTTCAACACGTCCAGCCGGAAGCGGCTGATCGACGATATGAAGGGCGTCACCCTGAACGACATGGACGGCGAGATCGCAGAGCTGATGTATAAGACCATACGGAAGCTCGAAGCCATGACGGACACGGAGTTTGAGGAACTGTATATCATGCCGGACGGCATGGTGGATGACTGAAAGGAGGATGCCTATGCCCGTATTAGACGGTGATTTTGAAGCCTTCGTCACGAACCTTGGCAAGTACAACGAGGGTATGCTGGTCGGTGAGTGGGTGAAGTTCCCGACAACCGAAGAAGAGATGCAGAAGGTCTTTGAGCGCATCGGGATCGGCAAGCAGGATGAGTTCGGTCAGCCCTACGAAGAGTGGTTTATCACCGACTACGAATGCCCGATCTATGGCGTTCAGAAGATGCTTGGCGAGTACGAGAGCCTTGATAAGCTCAACTACCTTGCCGCCTTGATTGACGAGCTTTCCCTGAGCGATCAGGAAAAGCTCGTTGCCATTATGGAATCTGGCTGCGATGAGGTCAGCGACATCGACGATCTCATCAACCTGACGTTCAATCTGGACTGCTACGACATCATGCCCGGTATCAACGACGAATCCGACCTCGGCTATTATTACGCACACGAAGCTGGTATCTACTCTGAAAAGGATCTCGGTCCTCTGGCAAACTACATCGACTATGAACGCTATGGGCGCGATATTGCGATGGATGAGCAGGGACGCTTCACCGATGAGGGCTATGTCCGTGTTGCAAGCGAACGCTGGGACAGGCAGTTTAACGGGGAGCTTGATGACATTCCCGATGAATACCGGATTACCGGCTCAGGGGAAGCCGCCGAGCGTGACAGCACCATCGCCGTTCTCGTCGTTGAGCCGGGAAAGGAGCCTTATGTGAAGGAGATTGACTCGGATCTCAAGTCCTTGCAGCATGAGGTCGGCGGCTGCATCGAGGCGATTTATCCCTACGAAGACCCTGTTGCCTTAGTCTGTAATGAGGAAGGCAAGCTGGAAGGTCTGCCCCTGAACCGCGCTCTGCGTGATGAGGACGGTGACATCTACGACGTTGTTGCCGGAACATTCATGGTAGTCGGCTTGACGGATGACAGCTTCGGTTCTCTGACCGTAGAGCAGATGCAGAAGTTCTCTGACCACTTCAAAGTGCCGGAGCAGTTTGTTAAGTTGGGCGATAAGATTGTGGCGATTCCCATGATCTCGAAGGAGCAGCAGAAGCAGGAAAGCATCGAGCAGAAGGACTTTGAGATGAATGCCGACACCTCCGGTCTGACGGTTGCCGGTCACATCGGGACGTGGCACACCATTGACCAGCACGAAGTCGGCGGTCACAGCTTTTATCTGATGGAGCATGACACCTACGGCGATGAAGCTGCCTGTATCATTGTCGATGAGCGCGGCAAGCTCGTCCTCGATGATGTCTACAACGGCTTTGACGATGACACGCTCCGCCTTCTCGACCTTGAGGTCAAGGAAGTGCCGGAAATGCCCGATCCCGCGCTCTCCGTTCAGGATATGAAGGACTACGGCTACGCATGGGCTGGCGTTCTTCCCGCCGGTCAGGAGGCGGCTGAGAAGGCTTTGGAGAAGGGGTGCGAGGTTTACCGTCTATATTCCGATAATACCGAGGGCTTGTGCGTGGATGCAAAAGAGATTGCCGATCATGCGGCAAAGGGCGGAATGCTCGGTATCAGCAAGGAAAGCTGGATGGCAGCTCTTGAGAAGGAAAACTACCTCAAGGCGGCGGAGATGTCGATGGAGGATGACTACGGCATGATTGATGGGATCATCAACAACGGTCCGAAGGAGGACAAGACCGCAGAGGTCAAAGCCCCCGAAAGGGGCGAAAAGTCCTCCATCATGGACAGGCTCAAGTCCGCGAAGGCTGAAAAGCAGAAGGAGTGCTGCCCT
>OBZD01000888.1_pt1 | contig 11894 bp, 11 predicted proteins | sample 1501551 | NCBI WGS metagenome assembly OBZD01 (sample SAMEA2580221, study PRJEB22360) | human gut metagenome | biome: human gut; feature: human-associated habitat; material: faeces | place: Denmark | collected 2008/2010 | reverse complement strand
AAGCCGAAGCCCCGTGGGGTGGTCTGCAGCCGTATAATCTTCAAGTATATTTGTATGATGTACTGTTCGCGAAAACAATGCACAACAGGAAGTACAGTTTCATTATAACATCTGCTATAATTCCACTATACTTCCTACTATGCGGTTTATTTTTTAACTTTAGAAGAGGAATGCTACTGAACTTACAGTAACTACTGCGATCAATATGATCAGCAATGGCCCGCCAATCTTGACAAAGTCGGAGAATTTATATCCGGCCGGTAAAATCTGCATATTGAAAGATGTTGCAATTGCCAGATTCGAACACGCCGCAATTACGATAACCCACGGAACCGGACTGATTCCAAGACCAAGCGCCATTGCGATAGCAATTGGGCTGATCATAGCCGCCGTTGCATTGTTCGACATAAAATTCGTCAGTACGCTTGTTAAAACTGCAATTACAATTGTAAGAACTACTACGGAAGCGTTTTTCCCTCCGAAAAGATTCAGTACTGCGTTTGCGATCAAAGCTCCGCCGCCTGATTTATCAAGTCCCGCTCCAAGTCCGCCGATACCGCCGATTGTAATCAGTACATCCCAAGGAAGCTCTTCATAAGCTTTCTTGACCGGAATACATTTTGTTCCAAGAACGATAACTGCACCTAACATACCGATAACGCCGATTGTAAAATGGCTTTTAAATGGTTCAAATCCACTCGCCACGAATAAGAAAATGCACAGAAGCATTGTAAATACTGAAATAGCTCCTTTCTTGCCATCCGCCGGATCATTTGTGCTTTTTTCTTCAACTGCCGGGGCATCTGCATACATGTTTCCCACATTGAAGTCCGGACTTTCCGGTTTCAGAACTTTCTTCAGCAAAGTATATCCGATCGTCCCCCAGAAGACAACCTGCACGATAGCTGCCGGAAGCATGATTTTTGTCATATCAAACATTCCAAGTCCATCTTTATATCCGTCATATCCCTGAAGCACCGCGTTCGCGCAAGCTGTGATGTAGACCCGACCAGCGTACATGCCCCCCCCCCAATGATTGCTGCAGTTCCCGCCGGGAAAATAACCATCTTAGATCGGATCCGTCCGTTTGATCCAGCCGCTACAACAGCGATCAGAGGCATCCAGATAGCTACTGTTCCGTTATTGCTCATAAACGCTGACATCAAACAGCATACAGCGCTTGCTGTTACGATAAATCTGCGTTCCGTCTTTGCTAAAAATGAATTTCCAATTCTGTCGCCGATTTTCTGAGCCATGCCGGTCTCAAAGAGCGCCGCGCTTACGATACACATCCCGACGACCATTGCCCAGCCAGGAGCGCTGAATCCGGCATATACTTCCGAAAGTTCCATCTGCGGAATCAGAATTCCCATTGCTACGGAACTTCCCATAGCCACAACGCTCATTGGCAATTTATTCCACATGAACAGTACAATTGTAATTGCTGCAATTATAATTGCTATAATACTTGAACTCATAGTTTTTTCTCCGTTTCCCCACATAGTTTTTCTTGTAACTTAACTTTATACACTCAAATATAAGAGTTCAGCCCTTTATTATGGCTTCTTATACTTCTGCATACTCCGTGTCTTTCCACTTCGGATGATCATATACCGACCTGTCTGCTACGAATGGCCATTTCTTTCCCTCTGCTACTGCCAGACAGCCTTTCACACACATTTGAGCCATTTTAATGACCGCTTCTCTTGTCTGTGCCGCCGAATGAGGGCTTACAATCAGATTTGGGCAATTCAAAAGCGGATCATCTGTCTTTGGAGGTTCATTGCAGAATACGTCCGTTGCTGCCCCTGCAATTTCACCTGCTTTCAATGCCTCTGTCAGATCTGCTTCGTTGATGATTCCGCCGCGGCTGCAGTTAATGATCAGTGCCGTTTTCTTCATTTCTGAGAGCTGCTTTCTGGAAATCATATTTCTGGTTTCCTCGGTGAGAGGCACATGAATGGATACTACGTCACTGATTTTCAAAAGCTCTTCATAGTTCTCATAGTACTCTGCGCCGTAACCTTCTACCTGTTCTTTTGACAAAAACGGATCATAGGCTGCTATTTTCATTCCACATCCTTTACAGATCTTTGCAGTTTCACGTCCGATTGCCCCAAGTCCAAGAATCCCAACGTTCTTACCTTCCAGCTCAAATGCTTTTTTAGCTCCACGGATTTCCCAGTTGCCTTTACACATTTCCGTCTGAGCTTCCACCAGATTTTTGGAAAGTGCGAACATCATCGCCACCGCATGCTCTGCAACGCTTCTGTTATTGGCTCCCGGTGTGATAACTACAGGGATCCCATGCGCTGTAGCTGTCTTCACATCTACGGAATCATATCCTACGCCTGTACGCCCGATAACCTTCAGATTCGGGCTGTTCTCGATGGCATGTCCGTCACATTTTGCAATCCTTACGATCAGAGCGTCTGCATTCTTCATTTCATCCAGATAATTGTTTGGATCCTGATTATCTGCAACATAAACATCCGCGATTCCGTCCAGCATCTGAAGCCCTTCCGGGCACACGGCCTGTGTCATTACAAATTTCATCTTCTATTCCTCGCTTCTTTCTAATCTTTTATTTAGTTCATACCCTTATCAGCGTTCTCTTTTAAAACCCTCTTAAGCGCTTCTACGCCTTCATCGCACAGATAGTTGAATGGCCTTCTGCAGTCTCCTACCGGATATCCAAGCATCGCAACGGCCTTCTTAACTACTGTGTTCGGATTCCCATATTTGAACACTGCGCGGAAACTTGCGATAGAATCCTGCGCCGCCTGCGCATCTTCCAGTTTCCCTTCTTTGAAAAGATTGTAAATAGAAGAAAGTACATGAGGATATACATTGGAGCATCCGGCGATCCCGCCAGTTCCCCCTTCTTTTAATGCCGGAAGGATCAGGGAATCATTTCCTGATAATACAAAGAAATCTTTGTCAAGATCCTGAGTCTGATGAATGTATGCTTTCAGGTTCTCCCAGTCCCCGCTGGAATCCTTTGCCCCGACAATAATATCTACGTCTCTGGCGAGCCTGGCGACCGTCTGCGGAAGAAGTTTGTTGCCTGTGCGTGCCGGAATGTTATAAAGTACAATCGGCGTGTCCACATGTTTTGCAACTTCTACATAATGGTCATACAGTTCTTTCTGAGATGCGACCGCAAAACTTGGCGTAATAATGGAAAGCACGTCTGCCCCAAGCTCCTCCGCTTTCCTGCTCATACGGATGGTATCTGCTGTGGAAATGCATCCGGAGCCTGCATATACAGGTACACGTCCTTTTACCTGATCGATCGTTGCTTCAAGCACTTCAACCTTCTCATTCTCGCTTAAGATATAACCTTCCCCGTTGGTTCCAAACGGGAAAATACCATGCACACCGCCGTCAATCAGACGTTCAATCTGTGCGCGGAGTTCCTCTGTATTCATACTTTCATCCGCTTTCATCGGTGTTAAAATTGGTGTGATAATTCCCTTCAGTTCAACTTTTTTCATGATGCGTTCTCCTTTCAATTTTGAATTTTTATGAAGCACTTTCTCTGCGATTCGGCACAGGATATCGACTGTTCCGAATCCACCTGATTTTGATATTACCTGTATGGAATGGCCTCCGCATTTAATTTTTGATACAACAACGCCTTGTTCAATTTCGCATATTGGTTCGATCTGCGTACATCCGATTTGCTTCATATATCCCATCAGCGTATCCCCGCCCGTCATCAGGATCGTAAGATCCAGCCCCTGGTTTACCAGTTCGTTGACAATGCAGCCATGCGAATCTGAGATTCTGAATCTGACAGATTCCTGTTCTATCTTGTGGTCTTTCAGAAATTGTTCTTTGCTGTCATCCGAATCAAATGTATCAACAATCACTTTCTTCCTGCGCTGGCAGAGTCCCGCTATTTCGCGTGTAAATGATCTTCCCTGCGCCGTCCCATAATATTCCGGCATCAGTTTCTGATGCATTGTCAGATGGATTCTTGTAAATCCGCCGTTCTTTTCCGCATACGAAACCTGCTGTTCTGTAATCTTGTTCAGACTTCCGCATGCTACATACATCCCGTCAGTCTTGTGAAATGCCATCTCTCCTTGCCGGTTGAAAGATATTTTTTCTACCAGACGATCTGCCAGTCCTGCGCACCCCGCCAACAGCCCGAGAGCGTTCTTCTCAATCAGCTCGTCCAGTCGGTTATCAATGTCTTCTGTACTGACCGTATCACATACGATAATCTCCGGTTGGTCTTTTGCCAGTTCAGGAATCTTCTCGCTTCTCTTTAACACCTCTACGGCAACATCGCTCTCTTTTTTGATGATATCCGGTATGTACGACATATTTACCGGTTCAAATGGATCCTTTCCAAATACACTGTTTTCCAGCAATTCACCGTCTATATAATGAGTCCCGTTCTTTGTAACTCTGTGAATTTCCGGATAACCGGGAAGGAAGAACACTTTGCCGTTTCCCGCTGCATCGGCGACAGCTTTTACCTCGGCCCCTATGTTTCCCCTGAGCGCAGAATCTGTTTTTTTGAAAATAATCTGTACTTCGCGGGCAATCGCCCACTCTGTAATCTTTTTTACTTTCAGATACGCGTCTTCTTTCTGCATTGGCCTTGATTCACTGTCGATCACAAGAACCTCTGTGTCTGGTCTGATTTCACTATTCTCCAACTTTGTTTTTGTGAAAACCTGTGTGCTGATGCCACGTTTTTTAAACTGGATTCCTGTATCCAAAGCACCAGTAAAATCATCGGCTATAATCAACAGTTTTACCACGTCGTTTTCCTCCCGCTATTATTTGTTTTCTGCAAGGCGGATCGCATAATCAATAGAATTTACAAGGCTTAATTCGTTACATTTTCCTGTTCCTGCAAGATCAAATCCGGTTCCATGATCTACAGATACGCGTATGATTGGAATGCCAAGCGTTACATTGACGCCGGATACGGCGTCCCATTTCTTTTGCTCCTTATTGTATTTGAATCCTTCTACCTTAAGCGGTATATGTCCCTGATCGTGATACATTGCAACGACAATATCATACCAGCCCCCGATTGCTTTAGAGAAAATGGAATCCGGAGGCGTCGGCTTCTTCTCCGGAATATGAATCCCTTCTTCCAGCGCCGCATCAATAGCCGGCTGAATCTCTTCAATCTCTTCCGTACCAAACATTCCGTTCTCCCCGCAGTGCGGATTCAGACCTGCCACGCCAATCTTCGGCTCTTTAATTCTGATCGCTTTACATGCATCGTTGGCAATTCTGATGCACTCCAGCACGCGTTCTTTTTTTACCCTCTCGCATGCCTGACGAAGAGAAACATGCGTGGACACATGTACAACTCTCAGATCGCCATGGGCGAGCATCATGGTGTATTTGCCGGTATCTGTATAATCTGCGTAAATCTCTGTATGTCCGGAGTAATGATGCCCTGCCATGTTAATGGCTTCTTTGCAGATCGCATTAGTTACAGTTGCATCAATCTCGTTTTTCATTGCAAGCTCGATCACCTTCACAACATACTGGAATGCGGCTTCCCCACACATTTTTGAAACTTTACCGTATATATGCTTTTTCATATCGACCAGTTTCATATCATAGACGTCGATCGTTCCGTGTTGGAATACCGCATCTTTTACATTTTCTACAGCATGGATCCGGATTTCATTGTCTTTCCCAAGAAACTCCACTGCGTTTTTCATGCAATTCGCATCTCCAATAATGATTGGCTTACATCTTTCGTACACAGCCGGGTCTGAAAGTGCTTTTACGGAGATTTCAGATCCATTTCCCGAGGGATCTCCCATTGTAATTCCGATAATTGGTTTCTTTTCCATTTCTCCTGCCCTTTCTTTGATAATTGTTTTATTTCAGAACTCTCAGGTAAATACCCCTGATATCATCCAGTGATAATTCTTTCATGTTATTTACCAAAAGTCTTTTTTGATCGCTTCCTGCCTTTACAAGGAAATCAAGGTCTTCCATTTTTACTCCGAATTCATTCAGGTCTGTTGGAATGTTTGTCACTCTTACAATGTCTACAATCTGTTCGATCATATAGTCCGCCTTTTCATCCACATTTTTTTCGAAAAGCTCCGGGAACACTCCGTCGCACAATTCCGCAAGTCTTTCCCTGCAGGCGTCTTTGTTGAATTCCATTACATGTGCAAAAAGGATTGCATTGGATACGCCATGCGCAATATGGTATTTTCCGCCCAATGGATATGACAGCGCATGTACAGCCGTTGTACCGCTTCCTGTGATAGCGACTCCGCCATAGAACGCGCCAAGCATCATATTACCCTTTGCTTTCATATGATCTGCATCATTGTAAGCTTCTCTGATATTATGAAAGATCAGTTTTGCACCGGCCATTGCATACGTATCGGAAAACGAAGTCGCTTTTTTTGAGGTAAAGCACTCTACTACATGGGCAAGCGCATCCACGCCCGTTGCTGCAATGATAGATTTTGGAAGCTTTCTGATCATCTGCGGATCCAGAAATACATAATCCGGAATCATGTTATCGTTCACAATTCCTTTCTTTGACTGCTCTTCCGGAATGGCTACGATAGCGTTGCATGTTGCCTCCGATCCGGTTCCGCAAGTAGTAGGAATCATCAGGGTCTTAATCTGTTTCTCAGCAATTGCAGGATCTCTCAGAAGATCTTTTATCGTATAAGGAGCGTCTTTTAATATACTGCAGAGCTTTGCCGCATCCATAACGCTTCCGCCGCCAATCGCGATAATAAAATCACCATTGTAGCACGCGACCTCATCCATGACTCCTTCTACATCCTGATATGCCGGTTCCGGAGTCAAATTGTCAAATACTTGATATTCGGCCGTTGTTTTATGAAGTATTTTCGTCAGTATATCCAAAAGTCCTGTAAGTCTGATGCCTTTATCTGTAAATACAATAATCTTCTTTGCATGTTCTTTTTCGATGATTGCAGCTACATTTTCAATGCATCCCTCCCCTCCGCAGATATATGACGGAATTTTAATCTGATAACTCATTTTCTTTCCTCCTTTGATTCGTTTTGAAATATTTTGTGTTTCTTTGCTTTTCTTGTTTAACATATTACTTCTTAAAACCTCGTTATTCAATTGCACAATTTCATTTTATCGTTTTATTTTGAAACATCCAGCTTAATTTTTGTTGCATTTTGATACGTTCAAGTATATAATAAATCTATATGAAAGCGAATATCTCAACGATAAAAATTCATTTTTTACAAAGGGGAAATCCATATGCAGAAAACCAAGATACTTGCAGTAGCTCCTTATGAAGGAATGGCGGATGCCATATCTGCAATCGCACAGACAAGAGATGATATCCGCATGACGGTACAGACAGGCGATTTGGATAACGGCAAAAAAATCGCCCTCGAACTGGCACATAATAATTATGACGTTATTATTTCAAGAGGCGGAACTGCCGAATTGATACGTTCTAACGTCGAGCTCCCGGTAATCGATATCCCGATTTCCGTGTATGATGTGCTCCGCACAATTAAACTTGTGGAAAGCTATTCCGGCAAGTTTATAATCGCCGGATTTTCTTCGATCACAAACTGCGCCAAAGTGCTCTGCGACCTACTGCAGTATGATATTGATATTGTAACGTTTACCAACGAATCGGATGCTCTGCCGGCAATCAGGAAGGCGCAGCAGAACGGCTGTACATTGGCTCTTTGTGATATGACAGGTTTAAATGCAGCCAGGAAGCTGGGGATGAATTCTATCCTTCTTTCTTCCGGAAGCGAAAGTATCACTTCTGCAATTGATGAAGCCGTCAAACTCGTGGCGTCTTCTGCTCATGTTCACAAACAGAAAGATCTGTTTCAGGCTCTTCTGACCAATGAAGACCGGGAATTTCTGATTTTTAATCCAGCCGGAGCCTTATGGTTTTCCAGTCTTCCAAATAACGACAGCAATACAGTCCTTATGAATCTTGTACAGACTTATCTTCGGGCTTTTTTGAAAGTTTCGGGTCAGACAGTTACCAGACAGATCCGCGATAAAATCTTCATCCTTACAAACCGGCATTTATTCTATGAAGACCAGAAATATACAGCAATAACCATCCAACAGAAACATGCCGTTTTTTCCGAAGAAGACTCAGTAATTACTATTTACAATCATTTGGATTCGAACTCAGAAGATTTCGCCGATGAATACAACGGCTCTCACCAAGTGGGACGTACGGCCGATATTATCGAAGCGTATGCAAAGAGCACACAGCCGGTACTGATTATAGGAGAATCCGGAACAGGGAAAGATAAAGTTGCAAAGCTTTTATATTCCAACAGCTCCGGGAATTCTTCCCCTTTATATATCATCAATTGTGAACTTATGGGGGAACGAAAATGGAATGCCCTGATCAATAATTCAGATTCGCCATTCGCAAATGTGAATACAAACATCTATATCAAAAATCCGGGAGCGCTTTCGAAAAATCAATTGGACAAGCTTTTTTCTTATATTGATAATTCAGAGCTCGCCAGAAGGAACCGGCTGATTTTTTCGCTGATCCTGAATTCCTCAGAAAAGGATCAGACGGAAATATGTCGAAATTATCTCGAGAACAAATTATCCTGCATGACTTTGAAGCTTTTGCCGCTTCGAGATCGCATTCAGGATCTTTCGAGCATTGCCACGCTTTATATTCATCGTATGAATGTCGCTACCGGCAAGCAGATTATCGGCTTTGAGGCGGAAGCTATGGATTTGATGACTGCTTTTTCATGGCCTAATAACCTCGATCAATTGCACCATATAATCAAAGAATTGGTGGTTATAACCCGCACTCCATATATTACGTATGAAAACGTAAAAGAAATTTTGGACAACGAACCCTCCGCCGATCCTTCTGCTGATATTTCCGGTCTGGATCTTACCGGCACACTAAATGAGATCAATGACCAGATCATCCATATGGTGCTTACGGAGGAAGCCGGAAATAAAGAACGAGCCGCTAAGAGGCTTGGAATCAGCCGGAGTACGCTTTGGCGAATGTTAAAGAAGTGATTTACAGATACGGGCATAAATAAGACAGGAAGAATGCATCCCTTATACCTCTTTTTCACAATGATTCAGGCTGATCCAAAGGATCGGTAAAAAGGACAGCAGATTGCTGATCATATGAGCTGAAAAAGGTGCTTTTAAGCTGTGATGCTTCTTTCCCCCACAATGCTGCATAGATCCCCTGGATCACATGTCTGTGACACAGCCCGAAAATAACACTGGAAATCAGAGACGACTTTTCTTTCCCCATCGATTTTAATCCTTTGTACAGAAATCTGCGGAATAAAAGTTCCTCGGTCGCCGGGCCAATGACCCCTGCCGCAGCTGCGTTTACTAAAAGCGGGCTTTTCTCAGCCCTTTGATCCATTATGAATTTGCTGTTATGGAAATTTTCTGTAAGATAAATAGAAATGTATTGTGTGAGAAAAAGAAAGAAATCGTAAATAAAAGAATAAATTCCTCAATACCTTTACTCTCTGCAAAAACAGTATGCTGGATGGCTATCCCCTTGTCCCGCAGGGCATTCACTCTGTCGGGATCGGACGCGATCGGTACTAACGCATCCAAACCTTCTTTATTTCTCTTCTCCATGACTTCAAACCAATAGTCTCTCATCTGAGGGATCTGTTTTCTTTTTACAGGGTTGTCTCCATATAGATCGTGACATCTGGAGCAAAGGGGCGCAGCATTCTCAATCGTATCTTCATCTCCCTCATTCTGAGGAATGATATGATGTACTTCAACAAATGGTTCCTGACAGATGACGCACCTAAAACCTGATCTTCTCCTTGCTTCTTCCTTTACTTTTTCTGAAAATCCCATCTCAGACAGTCCGTCAACTGCCGCCTGCAAAAGCTGTCTGCCATATCCATTCCCACAGTAATCCGGAAGCAGATAGAGCGAGACGATTTCCCCAAACCCCTTAAGACTGATGAATCTGGAAGCACAGTAGGAGGCCGTGCCGATAATCTTTTCACCATTCAGCAAAACTAATGAAATCAATTCAGAATTTTGAATTCCCTCACGCCATTTTTCTTTATCTATGTTATCCAGAAACACCTGAGGGATGATGCCTCTATATGTACTTTTCCAACTGGCCGCATAGATACCACAGACTGCATCGATGTCATCTTCCTCGTTTAATAACCTGATCTCCATTTAATATCCCCATATTTCAAATGCTTTGTATTCATGGTCAAAATGATATCCTAATTTCTCTGCAAGTGCAGCGGATGCTTGATTTTGGGCATCCCAGCTCGGATACAGACCTTTGTTCAGACATTCCAGTATCAGCTTTGCTCCACAAGCATAAGCCAGTCCATTTCGCCGGAACTCTTCCTTCGTGTCAATCTGTATTTCAATTCCTTCTCTGTATCTTGCATAAGAAGAAGCTCCTGCTGCGAGCGATTCTCCTTTTAATACGGCAATTCCTATGCCGAGCTTTTTATATGTCTCATAGTCCTCAAACTGTGAGACCAGATCCTGACACCATGCACTTGATCTGCATAGCGCAAAAAGGTCTGCATCAATCATTCGCAGGGTATATCCCGGCTTTAATGAATTGACGGCAGACCTTAAAGTATCTTTATCAAAAATATTCTGTTCTTTTTTTATGGCATAACGTGTTACTGGTTTTGCTCTGTCTCCATACTTTTTGACGATCAGTTCTGCCCATTCCTCAGACTGCGGCACCATAATAATAAAGTCCTGGAAACAGTTTTCCGGTTTATAAGAGACTAAATCTTCCTCTGCATTTCCGGCAAAAAAACAGAAATCACCAAGAACAGCCATAGCGGACTGTGGATCTGAAGTATTGTCCACATAGATGTCTCCCATGACCTTTTGAAGACAGGACCAGATTAAAGTTTCCTTCCATTCTCCGAACAGTTTTCTCGCTTTTGTTGTGTCTTCCAATTTGACAGGCATGCCATAATCCTTTCTCTTCTTAAATATTGCTTGTTGTCTGCTCATTCATCCCAGTCTTTTATATTATATTTGACGAGTAATTCTTTTGCTTTCTCCAATCCTTCTTCGTAAATATGTACAGATTTAGAGCGATGGCTTCCCTGATCAATCAGCCCTTCTTCCTCAAGATCATCCAAGGCATGAAAGGGATACCCTTTCCAGGCTTTGTTTTTTTCTAACGAAAATCTATCCTGGTGGCTGAATCTTGTTAGATACATTAAAAGCAGTGATAGTTCGTTGATAGCTTCTTTTGGAGATGTTTTTTCTTCTCTCATCAACCTGATTCCTCCTTACACTAGCGGCTAAATAACTGTTTTTGTCAAATCATACATCATAATAAACTCTTCCTCTGTCTCATCGATAATTTTAAAGCCGAGATTCTGATACATTTTAAATGCATAATTTTCTTTCTGTACTGACAGAGAAGCCTTTTTGTATCCTTTTGATTTTAAAAGAGACAGCATCTCCTGCATCATTTTTGTACCGATTCCTTTTCCTCTATACTTTTTGTAAAGGGAAATTGCAAATTCGGGAGTCACGTCATCTATATTCCCATATCCGGATATGATCCGTGTCCAGACTGCTCCTATGATTCTTCCGTTTGCTTCGGCGCAGAGACAATGATCGTGTTCTTTTCCAAAGTTCTCTATGTATATATTTAAGTCTGGTTCATCGATGATTTCCTTTGGCAGAAGAGTTTCCGTGTCTTTTTGAAAAATTGCCTCATATAAAAACTTTTTTAGATAAGGGTATTCATTTGGATACATTTGTCTGATCTTATATTCCATGGCACTCTCCTTTAATTAAATTCTTTATAGAGTGAAATATGGTCTTTTAATTCAATAAAACCATTTTTCTTATAAAAATTAAAAGCGGGAACAGTTCTCTCTGTCTGTAAA